>ERZ773197.365-NODE-365-length-36619-cov-12.930642_pt1 | contig 36619 bp, 19 predicted proteins | sample MGYA00580999_ERZ773197 | MGnify/ENA primary metagenome ERZ773197 (study PRJEB29015, sample SAMEA2738166) | human oral metagenome | biome: human oral; feature: human-associated habitat; material: saliva | place: China | collected 2185 ...
AAGTTTATAGTTGCATTACCTTGATTTATGAGGAGGAAATTATTATGAACACACATTTTTGAATTTACTTCTTGTTTCAAGAAATTTCATAGACCGATATATTATTTCTATGTCCTAGCCCATGGTACTAGGTTAACCTGACCAAAGCTTAGGTCTTTAAATCTATCAGTATACTCGCCCCTATAATTTATCAGATATAGTATAACCAGTTCTATGTAGTTAATACCTAGTAGGGTTATATTCCACATGTCTTCAAATTCCAATTTATTATTTTGCTTAGACTTACTTGGGTGGACTACGGTATTTCTATAATAGGTGATCAGGTCTACCCCATCCTTAAAATCGTCTACAAGGTCTGGTTGGAACTGGTCTATCCTAGTTATGCTTGTATCAAGGCTACATTCCTTAAGAAGGCTCCTGATATTATGCTTGGCAGGATTCCTATCATATTCTACGCTATTGAATACTTCCTTCATTTCTACTAAGACCACATATGAAAGCATCTCAAGAGCAGTCTGTATAGATATTATATTATTGTCTATATTATTACCATTTAAGGCTTCAAGGTACCAGTCAACTGTGTTGTCTATGGCAGAACTATAATATGTATCTTCAAGTCTTTTGCACATAAGAGAAAGGTATTTTTCAATGTTATGGTAATTTGAAATAGTAGATGTCCAATTAAAGACAAAACGGTAGTCTGATGAATAATTTCTACACCACTCCCTATAGGTATTCTTGTCCCCATTATAACCAAAGGCATTTAGGATATTAATATACCTACCACAGAGGAAGGATAGGGCTGTTGATAGGTTATTTAAAATATACCTTACCCTCTTGGTCTTGACCTTACTAGCATCTTTTTTATATATCCTACCTGTATGGGTGATTATATTCCCTGTTTTTGACACTAAGTTATTATGCATTTCCTTATTATACTTATAGCTCTTATCAATTACTATAGTATACTCATTGACATCAAACTCAAGTCTTGCTGCATAGACTAGGTCACCATGTCTAACTAGCTTGCCTGGCAGCTTGTCCATATTTAGAATATCAAACTGTAGGTAGTCTACATCTGTATCCTTTGACTTGATCAATATATCATTTATATAGCCATATAGGTCTCCATTTACGGTTTGAGTTATTTCAGCGTTTATGACCTTATAGCCTGGTATTTCAATAGATATTTCCTCCATAGAAAGGTCATCAATATAGTCTGATATAGTTTCATATTTATAAACGGTAGCCCTGAAATTTATGGAAACGGGATCACTTATCTTATAGTAGATAGTTCCTTGACACTTAATATCATATGTCCCATATATATAAAATCTACCCTGGTATATTATCAGGTCTTCATTGATGTCATTATCATCATAGATAGAGATAAATGATTCATTACTTATATTCAATATTATCTCTCCTTCCAAAAAATAAGTACCCTACTTATTTGTAGAGTACTTATATTATACTATCTTTGTGCATTTAAATCAATTGGTTTGAAAGATGAACCATATAGGGGTTCTTCCCTTCCCTCGGTTTCTCTGAAAGCAGTTGATAGCATTAATTTGATTCTATTTAACTGGTTCACTGACGTAGCCGATGCATCATAATCTATAGGAATTATATTGGCCTTAGGGAAGTCCTTCTTAATACCCTTGATTACCCCCTTACCTATAATATGGTTAGGTAGACATCCAAATGGCTGCATACATACGATATTATTACAACCAGCTTCTAGTAGTTCAAGCATTTCTCCTGGAAGCAACCATCCCTCTCCAGTTTGGTTACCTAGGGATACATAAGACTTAGTTAATTCTGCCAGATTATCAATCTTTTTAGGAGGATCAAACCTCTTACTTGCCTTGAGGGCAGACGTATAGGTGGCCATGTAAGTTTCTAGTATCTTTACTACTGCCTTACTAGCAACCATACTCCTCCAAGATCCTTCTAGGTTCTTGTGCTTATATATGTTATTGTAAGCACAGGCCATAAAGAAGTTAATCAATTCAGGAACAACTGCTTCTGCCCCTTCTCTTTCTAATATACCTATAAGGTCATTGTTGGCAATAGGGCTAAACTTTACTAGTATTTCGCCAACTAGTCCAACCCTTGGTTTAACCTCATCAGTTATCTCAAGATTATCAAAGTCTGAAACAATATCTTTTATATTCTTCTTGAACTGCCTGATATTGGCATCCTTAAGTGAGTCCTTACATTTATCACACCATTTTTCATATAATAGATTTGCACTACCAGGTATACTCTCATAAGGTCTAACTCTTAGTAGGACCTTCATTAAAAGGTCACCATAGACTGCACCCATAACTAGCTTATGTAGGACCTTCATATTTATCTGGTCCCTGAATCCATTGTCTTCTATACCCTGGGCACTAACAGACACTACGGGTACATTAGGGAAGCCAGCGGACTTTAGGGCCTTTCTAAGAAATGCAATGTAGTTAGTTGCTCTACATCCACCGCCAGTCTGACTCATTAGTACTGTGGTGTTGTCAATATCATATTCACCAGATTTCAGGGCGTGTATAATCTGACCAATTACTATAATAGCCGGATAGCAGGCATCATTGTTTACATACCTCAAGCCTTCATCAATTATTTCAGATGAGTTATTATTTAGTATAACTATATTAAGACCTGAATCCTGCATAGCTCTTTCGATAAACTGGAATTGAACTGGGGCCATCTGTGGTGCTAGCAGTGTATGCTGGGTATTTAACCTTGTATTTTTCTGATATTCCACCTTTTTTTCATCTAGCTGTGATGGCTTTACTCCACTTTGTTCTCTTTCACTTATTGCTGCCTTCAAAGACCTCAATCTTATCTTAGCTGCACCTAGGTTGTTACCTTCATCTATCTTGATTACCGTATGTATCTTGGACTTTTCACTAAGGATATCCTCTACCTGCTCTGTAGTTACTGCATCTAGTCCACAGCCAAATGAATTTAACTGGACCATATCTAAGTTGTCGTGTTCCTTACAGAACTGTGCCGCCTTATATAGTCTTGAGTGGTAAACCCACTGGTCAACTACCCTTAGTGGCCTATCCATCTTGGCCAAGTGGCAAATTGAGTCCTCAGATATGACTGCCATACCCAATGAGTTTATCAATTCAGGTATACCATGGTTTATTTCTGGGTCTAAGTGGTATGGTCTACCTGCCAAAACAATACCCTTTAGGTTGTTTTCTTCTAGGTAGGCTAAGGCTTCTTCACCCTTCTGCCTAACCTGGGCCTTGAATAGGTCATATTCCTTTGTAGCCATATCTATTGCTTTATTTATTTCATCCTGCCTAAGGTCTGGATAATGGTACTTCAATGCAGAGTAGATTCTCTTCTTTAACTTGTTCTTGTCATTTAGTGTTATAAAGAAGTTTATAAACCTAATATCATTTTCTTCAAGTGAATCCATATTACTCTTGATTACCTCTGGATAGGAAGTGACTACCGGACAGTTAAAGTGGTTGTCGGAGTCTGGATCTTCCCTAAACTCATGTGTAACCGATGGATAGAAAATAGTCTTAATCCCCTTCTCTATCAAGTCCTCTATGTGTCCATGTACCAACTTTGCTGGATAACATACGGTATCTGAAGCAATAGAGCTAATCCCCTTTTCGAATATATCCTTAGTTGACTTAGCAGATAGAACTACGGAAAATCCTAGTTCAGTCAAAAAAGTATGCCAGAAGGGATAGTTTTCGTACATATTAAGTACTCTAGGTATACCTATAAGTCCCCTTTTAGCCTTATCAGACTTGAGAGACTTGTAATCGAATACCCTATCGTACTTGTACTTATATATATTAATAGACTTTTTATCTTTTTCTATCTTCTTATGAGTGTAAATAGCCTCACCAACCTCACACCTATTACCAGACACAAAAATCTCTGATTCAGAGAACTTATTTATAGTTAATAGGCACTTGTTAGAACAGCCCTTACACCTTGTCACACTTGATTCTACAGTTATATCATTTAGCTGGTCTAGGCTAAGTATGTTAGACCTAATACCCCTGTACTTTTCCTTGGCAATTAGGGCGCAACCAAAGGCTCCCATTAATCCAGCTATATCAGGCCTTGTGACCGCTCTTCCTGTAAGAATTTCGAAAGATCTTAATACTAGATCGTTGTAGAAGGTACCGCCCTGGACTACTACATTTTCTCCAAGCTCTTCTACATCCCTTAGTTTTATAACCTTAAATAGGGCATTCTTTACTACTGAGTAAGCCAAGCCTGCTGATATGTCAGCTACGGTAGACCCTTCCTTTTGAGCCTGTTTTACCCTGGAATTCATAAAAACTGTACATCTTGAACCAAGGTCGACAGGATTTGTTGCCCCAATACCAACCTTTGAAAAGTCGACTATGTCCATGTGTAGAGACTTAGAGAAAGACTCTAAGAAGGAACCACAGCCAGATGAACATGCCTCATTTAGGATTATCTGGTCAATTACCCCATCCTTTATCTTTAGACACTTCATATCCTGACCACCTATATCTAGGATAAAGTCAACCTCAGGATCAAAGAACTTTGCCGCCTTATAGTGGGCAATAGTCTCTATTTCTCCCTCATCTATCCTAAGGGCCTTTTTAATAAGTTCCTCACCATAGCCAGTAACTGTTGCCCTAGATATAGAGCAGCCTTCAGGCATCTTGGAGTATATATCCTTTAATATCTTGATGCTCATATCTAAAGGACTGCCTTCATTACTTCCATAATGGGAATAAAGGATTTGCCCCTCATCCCCAATTAAGACTGCCTTAGTTGTAGTTGAACCCGCATCTATACCAAAGAAGCACTGACCCTGATAGTTTTCTATATCAGCTCTCTTTACACAGGCCTTTGCATGTCTTTCCTTAAATTCATCATAGGCCTTATCATCCTTAAATAGGGCCACTATTTCATCACTATTTCCATCCTCAAGGCTGTCTACCCCATCAACCAAGTCGATTAGGTCCTTGATTGAATGTACTTCTTCCTTTGATGCTAAGAGTGCTGCCCCCATAGCCACGTATAGCTGGGCATTTTCTGGGAAAATAATATTATCCTCATTAAGCTTTAACACACTTGCAAACTGCTTCCTTAATTCAGACAAGAAGTATAAGGGACCACCAAGAAATGCAACATTTCCCTCTATCTTCCTACCACAGGATAATACACTTACAGTTTGGACTACAACTGCATTAAAGATACTCATAGCTATATCTGCCTTGCTTGCACCATCATTTATAAGGGGCTGTATGTCTGTCTTCGCAAACACACCACACCTTGATGCAATAGGATATACTACCTTGAAATCCTTAGCCATTTCATTAAGACCACTCGCATCAGTCTTTAAAAGAGATGCCATCTGGTCAATAAAGGCACCTGTACCACCAGCACAAATACCATTCATCCTCTGGTCAATTCCACCTGACAAGAAGGTAACCTTGGCATCCTCTCCGCCCAGCTCTATTACAACATCAGTATCTGGATTGTACTCCTCTATGGACCTTGTACTAGATATAACCTCCTGTTCAAACTTAATACCTATTTTTTTAGATAGACCAATACCACCTGAACCTGTTATTACAGATTTTACCTTAATATTTCCTAATTTACTAAAAATATCCTTTAACTGGTCACTTACTGCCTTTTTGACATCAGAAAAGTGCCTCCTATATTCCTTATATTCTATTGATTTATCTTCTGATAAGATAACTGCTTTAACGGTTGTGGATCCAACATCTATGCCTAAATTATAGACCTTTTCCATCTTATCCCTCCTTAACGGTAATATACTATATATATACTACCTCTCACCCAATTAAGATAGGTGATACGTATATATAGAATAATCTTTTTAAGATTATCTACTTTTTATACCCATTTTTATATATCTTATACCAAATTTGGATTTTTGTAAAATGAATTTATCTTCATTTTAGGCATAAAAATTATCCTCCCATGATATTTGTTTATCACAGGAGGATAGAGAATTTTATATACTTTATATATACACTACTTTTTAAATTGTTTGGATTATTACTTTAGCTTCTTTGATATCATATTTACTAGATCGGCAGTTCTTTCAGCATAACCCCATTCATTGTCATACCAAGAAATTACCTTTACAAGTCCATCGCTCATTACCATAGTAGAAAGGGCATCAACTATTGAAGATCTCTTGTCTCCCTTGAAGTCAACAGATACTAGAGGCTTGTCACAGTAGCCTAATATCCCATTAAGTTCGTTTTCAGCGGCTTCCTTAAGGGCTGCATTTATTTCTTCAACAGTAACATCCTTCTTTTTAAGGTTTACTACTAGGTCTACAACCGATACAGTCTGAGTTGGTACTCTTAAAGAGAATCCATTTAACTTACCTTCTAATTCTGGTAATACTAGTGAAACTGCCTTTGCTGCACCAGTTGTTGTTGGTATTATTGAACCTGCACAAGCTCTAGCCCTTCTTAGGTCCTTGTGAGTCTTGTCCAATACCTGCTGGTCATTCGTATAGGCATGGACTGTTGTCATCATACCATTTTCAATACCAAACTTTGCATCAATAACCTTGGCAACTGGAGCCAGACAGTTAGTAGTACAAGATGCATTTGAAATTATATTATGAAGTTCATTGTCATACTTATCATCATTAACACCCAATACTATTGTAATATCTTCATTTTTAGCAGGACAAGTAATTACTACCTTCTTTGCACCTGCATCAATATGACCCTGGGCATCTTCTCTATTTTTAAACTTACCTGTATTGTCTATTACTATATCAACACCTAGGTCCTTCCAAGGAATTTCACTTGGCTTAGCTGCCCTAGTTATTACTATATCTCTTCCGTTCACACTTATACAGTCGTTGTTCTTTACTTCAACCTGGCCATCAAATATACCATAGCTTGAATCGTACTCGAATAGGTGGGCTAATGTTTCTGTATTTGCCCTAGCGTTTATAGCTACTACTTCGTATTCATAATTATCAGATGCCTCTGTAATTCTTAATACCGATCTACCAATCCTACCAAATCCGTTTAATCCAACTCTAATTTTCATCATAATCCTCCATTTAGTATAGTATATAATATAATTTTGTAGTTATTAGATATTAGTATATCCTTTTTCTACAAATATTGTATACTATTTATTCTAATAATGCAATACTATAAGGAAAACTTTTTCAACTTTTTTATGTGTTCTTTTCTCATTTTTGAGGCGAAAAATAGCGTTGGGAAAAATTCATAGGTCTATCCCAACGCTAAATATAATACACTATTAACTTACACTACATATTATTTTATTTGCCAACTAAGTCAAGTAATATGCTATATGGCAGGTATCTTTCTCCGCCTATAGCAGTGATTGTGTGCATTCTTGTATCACTTATATACTTCTTAACTAGGGCATTACTTGTCTTATTTCTTGAAGCCAATAGGGTTGGCCTATTGTATTTACCAGATACTGGTGATATAACAAGGGCATCGGCAAACTCTTCACCAGAAGCTATAAAGGCATCCCTACTATCCTTAAACTTTGATTTGGCAATAGCTACTGAAGTTTCATACCTGTCCCTACCAGCCATCCTCTCAACTACTGAAGGAAGCTTAGCTTCTGTCAACTTAGATATGGTATTTGTTCCACCAGCTATATAGGTCTTCTTAATTTCAAGGTCCTTTATAGCCCTTTCGACCTGGACTGGCACCATATCCTTCTTTACCAATAGGATTGGATAGCCATCCCTAGAAGCAAATGTTCCAACTGATAGGGCATCTGGGAATACCTGGCCTGAAGCTACTACTCCTGTGTACTTCTTGCCTGTAATACCAACTACCCTTCTGGCTACCATTTCAGATGTACCGTACCTATCTACACCGGCTATTCTTTCCACATCCTTATCCTTGTCATAGACCTTTAGGTCTCCTCTTACCTTTTCATATATAGAGTCAGGACCACCTACTATGATTACTTCTTCGGCACCTAGTCTCTTAATTTCTGCTGCCACTCTTGGGTCAAGCTTGTTTGTAGGATTAAGTAGAATAGGAGCATCCTTTAGCTTGGCAAGGACAGAGGCTGTCATTGAGTCTGGGAACAGGTCGTGCCTAACAAGTATCACAGTCTTAGCCTTATCATAATACTTTTTAGATATATTAATTCCTGTTTCTATCCTATCAGGACCATCTATCCTACCAGGATTTGGATTATTTGGGTTATTTGGTTTTGAAGGGTCATACTTATATGCTGCCTTCAGATAAACATTTCCCGTTAATTTGTTTGATATATTAACTTCTGTTGGAGAATTTTTTTCCCAACGAGGGTTATTATCATTATACCAACCAATAATTGGATGATTTGAACCATCAGTCGTAAGGAATGTATTCATTTCTTTAGCATCAGCCAAAATAATACCATTATCAGGGCTTCCGCCTTCTTGGTTTATAATATCATCTGCTGCAACCTTAGCTGTATTATTGGCTAAAATTGCACCCTTTTGAATTTCTGCTTTAGCCTTTTTATTGAATAAGCCACCTCCAGCTTTTTCTGCAGAGTTGTCTACAATAGCTGTACCCTTTAAAATCTTAAGAGTAGCATCAGTATTATAAATTCCTCCACCAACAATTTCAGCTTTATTCCCATATATTCTAGCTCCATCTAGTGTTAATGTTGCCCAATCATCATTAAATAATCCAGCCCCTCCAACAGCTACGTTACCTGTAATCAGAGCATCTTGTAGGATTGCATTTCCTGCCTGGACATATATACCACCGCCACCATGGGCAGCTTTATTGTTGATTATACTACCCTTTTTTATAGTGATAATTCCACCACGGCTATAGATGCCACCGCCACCTTTTTTTATTGTTGTATTGCTAGAAATTTCTCCACCTTCCATGATAATTGTACCTGGAGCGGTAACGATTGACCCATTTAGTCCACGACTATTGTAAATACCTCCACCAATTCTTGCAGTATTATTAGAAATTTTACCACCCTTGATTGTAAGTATTCCACTATTATTTATACCTCCGCCAGAGCTTATGCTAGTGTTATTGATAATGCTACCAGCCTCAATAACCATAGTTCCATTAGGAGAGTTAGTAACTCCTCCACCCTCGGCTGTATCAACTAGTGTCTTGTTTTCAGAGATAAGACCTCCCTTAAGAGTCAGGTCACCAGTATTATATATACCACCAGCACTTGACTTTGCTGTATTCGATATGATTTTAGTGTCTCTTATTGTTGCTGAACCTTTATCAATATAAATTCCTCCGCCTTGCTCCGCATAATTTTCAGAAATTATACCGCCATTTAAAGTTGTTCTTCCATTCTTAACATATATTCCTCCACCACGAGGATAACGATCCACTTTCCTTGTTGAGTATTCTATAGAATTTTTTAAAATACTTCCACCTTCCATATAGAAGCTTGCATTATTCAAATAAATAGCACCACCATTTATATTATATGCGCTTGTCTGGATAGTCTTGTTAGAGTAAATACTTCCTCCATAAATGTTAACGCTTATGTTAGTACCACTAGTACTGCCATCTCCAAAAATAGCTCCTCCTGCCTTATATGGTAGGACTTCATTATCATCTAATGTAATTTCATTATTATTTATCTCTCCGCCATACATATTAAATTGACCATTGGCAATCTTAAGTGCTGAACCATCAATATTTTTATCAGCCTTAATACCACTTATAGCGACACCCGAATACATATTTAGGGTTCCAGTAGATTTATCGCCAGCATCATTTCCAATAATTATTGGGGAAATTGATCGATAAATTGAATCTTTACTGGTAATCGTAAGTTTGTTTTCGCTTTCAGCTTTAGTCTTCTTACCTAAAGATAATATGGCGTTTTTTTCAATGTGGATATATGAACCCAACTTACTGTCACCAAGATTAATTTTATTTCCATTTCCTAAAATAAGTGTATTCTTTTGTATTTTCGCAATATAGCCACCACTTGCTTCACTTGGAAACTCAATGTCATTTTTAAGACTTATAGTATATTCTGCGGCACCACTAGTACTACTATTTATAGTTGTAATTGCGTTTTTAAAGTCCTGAAAATTATTTACTTCGTATGTATTTGAACCCGAATCTGCAAAAATATTCATTGGTATCAAGGACATAATCAAAGCAAATACAAGTATAAAACTAGTTAAGTTTGAAAGTTTGAAATTTTTTTTAATCAACTTTATCCTTCTTTCTTTCATAATATCTACTTTTCAACTGCTGGATCTTCTACAACTGATTCCTCTAATTTAGGTTCTTCCTTATCAAAGTCTTGCATAGAAACTACAAAACTATCAAGGTCATCATCAGCTTCCTCTCCGCCCTCAAAGTCACGAGCATTCTTTCTATCTATTAGGTCTTCAATTGTATCTCTAAGAGCTTCTAGATCTTCCAGCTCAAAATCTTCATCATCGAAATCCTCGAAATCAGCCTCATAATGTAATTTTTCACGAAGGAATTCATTTACTTCTTCTTCGTTGTCCTTATATAGTTTGTAACCAAGAGCACCAGCCGCAAGACCAAGTGCTGTACCAAATAGTATTTTTTTCATAATTTACCTCCTCTATCATTATATAAAAATTTTATATTGGGTAGATAACCCAAATATTTTAAAATTAAAATTGACCAATTTAATCAATACTTCATAGATATTTAAGTGATAAAATCAAGAAATCTCTAATCCACATTCAATTAAAAATTGATGAGGGTCCTCAAACATGTATTGCATATGACTCATACCATCAATTATTTTTATCTTACCTGCTCCCAGTGATTTAATTTCTGGTAGGTTGATTTTAGCTTTATCCTTTTCTCCAAATAAGAAAACAATGCTTGTATCATCCCTGTATAGTCTTGATGGTAGTGTATAATCGTAGCAAGAAAAGGCAATTTTCTTTAAGCAGTCATTGTCAATACCACTATAAACATCAATACAATGCTGTTCATCTTCCTTGTTTAGATACCTATATTTTTTAGCCTTACTAAAGAATTCCTTTGGATGCCTCTTAAGGCCATTAGAGGTCTTTTTCATTTCCATATATAACTTTAGGCCCTGTATTCTGCTAGACTTCATGGCAGGTGCGTCCAGGGCAGCCTTATCAATTTTTAGATTAATATCCTTTAATATTTCAAAAGCAACTGAAGTTCCATAGGATGACCCCAATAAAAATGCTATCCTATCAATATCATGCTCTTTTAACCAATCAATAATCTTATCCGATTGGCACCTTGCAGATACAAAATCAGAATGAGGGTAGTCAAGCCCCTCCAAATTCGGTATCACAACATAATAGTCCTTTATAAGTAAGGGTAAAATTGTCCTATAACTAGTGACTCCTGGGTAAAAAATGCTATGCACTAAAAGTGCCACGGGTTTTTTAGAATCACCAAAAGTTTGAACATTCATGTTTAAGTTCCTCCACAAAATCTTTTATAGCTTCTCTAAATTATAATACCCCTATAATCGTTAAAAGTAAAGTATTTAGAAATATTTTATTCATGCTAATTAATTTATGACAGGTCTACCGTCATCGTCTAGTATAGCCTTTCCGTCAGCATCTAGCTTTACACCTGAAACGACCTTGTCTCTTTCAAGTATACCCTCCTCATTATAGTAGAACTTATCATATCCATAAGGCGACCTACTTGCCTGGTAGAGCCAGCCCTTAAATATGCTTGCATTCGAAAACCTATAGGTCTGACTCTCAGTGTCAAAGCCTACATCATTAGAAGCCGAATAAGAGTAATTATACTTGTACATAATAGAATTAATGGTCAAACCACTTACTGAATTTATACCACCTACTACTGTAATATTATCACGATTAGCACTTTGTTCTATAGCATTGTCATCTACCCTAGCTGAACATAGTAGGACTCCTGTATCAATCATGCTTGCCATAGATGATGCTGACAAGGCATCTGGAAAGTCCCTTCCACTTGCAATAAGTAGGTTCTTTGGATCTATTATAGAAAGTATTTGATTGCAGGTCTGGTACCTATTGCTACCTGCTATCCTCTTACCATATGCATTCATAATTGAATTTTTCCCACCTACTGTATATAAGACCCTATAGTCTTTTAGAAATTCTAGTTTTTTCCTACCATCTACTAGTAGTAGGCTAGTTTTAGTTTTTGCTACAAGTCCACTAGTAGATAGGGCATCAGGGAAGTTTCTTCCATCAGCTATGCAGAGATTTTTATTTCCAACCCTTTCAACAACCTTCAAGCTTGTATCGTACCTATCGCTTCCCTCTATCCTTTCTACCTGAAAGAACTTTAGTAAGGCTACTTCATACCCCCTGTCTACAGAATTTTCACCACCTACTATGATTACATTTTTTATCTTCCTATTTAAGAGTTCTGCAGCAAATTTTCTATGATCAAAGACATCTGAACTAGGTTTTACTAATATAATATTTGCCTTATGCTTACTTGCAAGACTAATAGCTGATAGGGCATCTGGAAAGTCTTTACCACTAACTACTATGGCCATATCAGACTTATGGTGGTCAGCAACATTCAAGGACGTCTGGTACCTATCAGGTCCATCTATCCTCCTAATTGCTGCTGCATCGGCCCTTATCAAGAATATTCCAGTAAATATAAGACCTAGTCCCAAATATATTACGCTCTTTCTAAATTTTATCTTACTTAAAATCATATATCCCCCTCATCAGATTCTGTTATTTCCCAGAATTTTTTTTCATTTATTACATTTATATTGTGTCCAAGAGCTAGATAGGCCAATACTATTTCATATTCTTTGGAATCATAGAATACAGGCTTATCATAGCCCTCTCCCACTATAACATAATCTATTTGACTAGATATTTCCTCGTATACTATTGCACCCATGCCTCTTAGTCTCTTTTCTATACTTCCCTTAGACTCGTAATTGAAATCATTATATAGGTAAATTCTCTTATCCTTAAAGTCAATACAAGACAGAGGGTCATTGTACTCCCAATCATCTATTGACTCAAAATTTTCTAATATTGTAGCAAGCTCTCCTAAAGACATAATCCTTACAGACCTGCCTAATCTATTTAAATCGACTATTTTTTTTATATATTGTTTATCGAGGTCACCTGTATAGTAGATGAAGTTTTTGACTATATAATAGACAGTTTCCAAATCCAAAGAGTTGGTTAATTTTATATTGTACTCATCTAACAACTTCTTAAAGTCTGGCGTATTTTTTAATTTAATCTTATTTGAAAGGCAAAATTTGAAATTGAAAAAGTCTAGGTCCAGCCTCTTGTCCTCTAAATATGCCTTCCTTTTCAAGCTCCAGTTTTTGGAATTAATGCTATTCATGACCCTATTTTTTAAGATCCTATTTTGCTTCAAAAGTGCCCTATCCATCCACTGGAAAAACTCTGTACCATAATTATCTCCGTACTTTGATTTTAGGTCAGATAAGATGGAAAGGTATGATAAGTGAGTTCTATAGGCGTCTGATCTTGCCCTATGTACTCCTATATTTTTTATATTAAGATAGCCACATAGGCGTATTAGAGAAAATTTTTCTCCATAGACAAATTCCCCTAGATCAAAGGTATCAATACAAGGATTCTCAAAATCCTTACCCAAAATCCTGTCAAAGGCATCCTTGATTTCACGTATATCATTGCCCATACCATGCCCTATTACAGGTAGATTTCCTATAAAGTTATAAAATTTCTTAATGACACTATACTCATCTTCTGCTGAAAAAATCATATCATTAGATATTCCTGTTAAGTCCTCTATAAATTCGTCTATATAATAAATCTCCTGTCCATCAACATTTACAGTAGACTTGACCCTGCTATGCTTATCCCTCCTAGTAGGCCTACTCTTATTATCTAATACCTTATAATCCGGAGGCTTAACCAGGCTAGAAAACTCATCTATAATTTCACCATCTACTACCTTTAGGGCTGCTAGTTCGATTATATAATTTAGACAGTAATTGCCAGTTAATTCTAAATCTACTGCTACATATGTTTCTGGAAGTGTTTTTAATTTATGGTCGTATTTATTGCATTTAATCGTCAAAACATTCCTCCTAGAAAACTTTTTCTCTCTATTAATATTATAACATAAGTTGAGTTTTTTAGTTTAGAATGTGTTAAAATATATTAAAGTAGTATTGGGAGGTAATTATGAAAACTCTTAAAAAATATATGGATAAAAGCAAATATTTGGTAGGACAATTAAATATAACAGATATTTTTTCAAGATCGGCAGGTGTTGCCTACTATTTGACATTGTCTATATTCCCATCAGTAATGTTTTTGATGTGTGCCTTTGCCTATATGCCATCTATAATAGGGGATTTTGTTGAAGCCTCAATTAGGACTAATGTTCCTGCTGGAGCATCTAATATTCTCCTTTTAGTGGTGGATTCAGCAATCAACAATAGGAGTTTAAGGCTACTGGAAATCACCTTTTTAATTGCTGTTTGGACCTTCTCAAAGGCAGTTAAGAACCTTATAATAGGTCAAAATGAAGCCTATAATTTTTCTGAAACCAGGTCCTTTATAAAAAGAAACCTATTAGCTTTTTTATATGCAATTGCTTTTTTTGTGGCAGTAATACTTGCCGTTGTATTTTTTGTATATGGAGGAAAGTTCGCAAATATAATCAGGGATAGCCTAGATGAATTCTATATACTAACCCTTATATATAACTTTATAAGATTCGTCGTGCCAATAGTATTTATATTATTAATATTTCTTAATTTTTATATATTCGGTCCTTGCAAGCCTATAAAAATTAAACAGGCCTTACCTGGGGCATTTATTACGACTATACTTTGGACTCTATTATCGATTGGATACTCCTATTATATTAATAATTTTAGTAACTATAGAGAGATATACGGTAATATATCGACTATAATCGTTCTTATGACCTGGATATATCTGTGCAGTATTTCCATTACAATCGGCTACAAAATAAATGCCCTACACTATTGGAAGGATGACTATAATAATAAAAGAAAACTAAAATAAAGAGGTTGCCTATATGGACCCCAAGGAATAGAATTTTCTAAGTCCTGGACCATGTGGCAACCTCTTTTAAAATTAAAGCATATATAAATTTGTGTATCTATTTACCTTTATATAATATATTCCTTTTTGAAAATACAACCATACTAGATATTATGATTATACCACCAATTATTGTTCCAAGGTTTGGCACCTCACCAAGAACTAGTGACCCTAATAGGGTTGCAAAGAAGGGGGTTAAAAAGCTATAATTTGCCACCTCACTTGTATTATCAGCTATTGATAGGGCTATACTCCATAGGAAGTAGGCTATAGCACTACAGAATACACTTAAAATAACCAATACTAGTATATACTTACCAGATGCTGCTAGTAGTTCTCCCTTTGCTTGGAGGGAGAAAGGTGACAATATAAGGATTGAAAATACCATACTGTAGGTAACAATCTCAATCCCTTTATAACCATCCATAGATAGTTTCCTATTAAGGTTATTGTATATAGAAAATAATACCGATGCAGCAAGGGTCCAAATCATACCCATATTTACTGACAGTACTCCATCCCATAGCATCATAATAAGTACGCCACCAAAGGCTGTAATCATAGATATCCATCCTATTTTGTTTATCTTTTCCCCATATATCTTGCTTGATTCTATGGCAGTTAAGATTGGTGTAAGGGCTATAATGATACTTGAAGATGCAGATGTTATGGTCTGTATCCCCTTATTAAATACAAAGAGGTATACTCCAAAACCACAGGCAGCCGATAAGAAAAGCCAGCCCAAGTCCTTGGCCTTTGGTAGTCTAATCTTGGTGAATATACCTATTACAAGTAAGACAACTGAAGCTATACAAACCCTCAAAAAACCAAGTGCAAAGGGAGTAAAATGTTGCATTGCAACCTTTGAAAATGGAAAGGCCAAGGCCCAAAAGGATATAGTTGCTAGTCCCAATAGGTTTACTTTTAATTTTTTGTTCATTTATACATAACTCCTTTCCTTTTCCTTAATGACTGCAAATATATTTTTTACATTAAACATTACTATTATGCTAATATAAATATTTTTGGCAGCTAGGAAATATCTTCATACTTGATTCTAACATCTTTTACCTAGTTCTTCAATCTATATTTTATGAAATTGTGGCTAGAAGAAGGATAGCTGATTTTTCTCGCTCATTCCATCTAGGGCCCCATGTTCAGATAGCTTCTCCACCACAGTTTTAGATAGCTTGGTCCTCTTGATCAGGTCCTCCTTAGACAGGAACTTACCATCTTTTCTAGCATCTACCACACTAAGGGCCGCATTTTCCCCCATCCCCTGAAGGGATACCATTGGTGGTAGTATTTTCTTCGGTCCGTATATCTTGAAGTCCTTAGCATCTGACTCATACAGGTCTATATGCATAAATTCTATACCCCTAGCATACATTTCTACAACGACCTCTAATATTGTATACTGGGAATTTTCCTTGGTAGTTGCCTTGGTTCCCAGCTCCTTTATTTGATTAAGTCTTTCCTTAACATTATCTATTCCAGAAGTGATAAGCTCGATATCAAAGTCATCAACCTTAGTAGTAAAATATGTAGCATAGAAGGCCTCCGGATAGTTAACCTTACAGTAGGCTATCCTGAATGAGGTCATTACATAGGCAACTGCATGTGCCTTTGGAAACATATATTTAATCTTCTTACAAGACGTTATATACCAGTCTGGAACTTCATTTTCCAGCATGGCCTCTTCATGCTCAGGCTTTAGACCCTTACCCTTTCTAACACTCTCCATTATAGTAAAGGCCATTTTTGGTTTAAGACCCATAAATATAAGGTAGTTCATTATGTCGTCACGGGTTGAAATAACCTCCTTTAGACCTACAACGTTAGCCCTAACTAAGTCTTGGGCATTATTTAGCCAAACGTCTGTCCCATGGGAAAGCCCAGCGATCCTGACCAATTCAGCAAAGGTTGTAGGTTTTGTATCAACCAGCATTTGTCTCGTAAACTTTGTTCCAAATTCAGGTATGGCCATAGATCCTACCGTAGTACCATCTATATCCTCAGGCTCTATACCCAGGGCCTTTGTGGAAGTAAATAGGGACATAGTAGCTGGATCATCAAGGGGTATATCTGTTATCTTAATACCCGTCATATCCTCTAGCATCCTGATTATTGTAGGACCGTCATGTCCTAGAATATCAAGCTTTAAAATTCTACCACTTATTGAATGGTAGTCGAAATGGGTTGTGATTACACCAGAAGATTTATCATTGGCTGGATATTGGACCGGTGTGAAATCATGAACATTCTTGTAGTGTGGTATTACCATTACACCTCCTGGGTGCTGACCAGAAGTCCTCTTAACCTCCGTACAACCCTTTGTAAGCCATGTCATTTCAGCATTAGTTAGGTCTAAGTGGTTATCTTTAGAGAAATTCCTAACGTATCCAAATGCAGTTTTTTCCTGAACAGTACCAATTGTACCAGCCCTAAAGGTAAAGCCTTCACCAAATAACTCCTCTGTGTACTTATGGATAGTTGCCTGGTAGGTCCCTGAGAAATTCAGGTCAATATCAGGTTCCTTATCACCCTCAAAGCCAAGGAATACCTCAAAAGGTATATCCTGACCCTCCTTTATCAACTGACTTCCACACCTAGGACACTTCTTATCTGGTAGGTCTATACCTGAACCATACTCACCAATACCAAAAAATTCCGAGTACTTACAATCCTCATTTGGACAAACATAGTGGGCAGGTAATGGATTTACCTCTGTAATGTCACTCATCGTTGCAGCAAAAGAAGATCCAACTGACCCCCTTGATCCAACTAGATAGCCATCAGATAAGGACTTGGCAACTAGCTTGTTGGCTATAATATACATAACAGCATATCCATTACCTATAATTGAGTCTAGCTCCCTATTAAGCCTATTCTCAACTATTTCAGGCAATGGATAACCATAGATTCTCTCTGCCTTTTCAAAACACATTCTCCTTAGTTCTTCCTTAGACCCCTCTATAACAGGGGCATAAGTCTCATCAGGTATTGGCCTTATATCTTCAAACATATCGGCTATCTTGTTTGAGTTTTCTACTACCACCCTATAGGCCGTCTCCTCACCTAAGTAGGCAAACTCCTCCAGCATCTCATCAGTGGTCCTGAAATGAAGACTTTCTATATTCTTTTTGTATTTAGGTATCTGTGAATACTTAAGTACACTCCTATATAGTCTTTCATGTGGTTCTAGTGTATGTACATCACCAGTAGCAACTACAGGCTTACCATAGTTATCACCAAGGTCAACTAGTTTTTTATTTATAGCCTTTAACTCTTCGAAGGTCTTTATTTCTCCAGATTCAACCAGGTATTTAAGGTTGTCTAATGGCATAACTTCAATAAAGTCATAAAAGTCTAAGATTTTTTCCATTTCCTCCTTGGTCTTATTTTTTTGTACACCAGAAAAAACTTCGCCACTTGAACAAGCACTACCTATTATTAGGCCTTCACGCTTTTGCTTAACTAGGCTCTTTAGCATTAGGGGTTGCCTGTAGAAATGGTTTAAGTGGGAATCACTGATTAATTCATAGAGATGTCTTAAACCTAGGTAATTTTGTGCATATATTGTTGCATGGCTTGGTCTAAGTTTTGTATGGTCTATCTTTCCATAGACCTTATTTATGTCTGAAAGTTTTTCTACACCATCTTTTTTCATCATGCCAATAAATCTGAGGAATATTTGTGCAGTTGCCTCAGCATCATTTACAGCCCTATGATGACCACTCAGGTTAATGGCTAGGGCCTTGGCTAGTCTGTCCAAACCAAACCTCTTCATTTCTGGCATCAAGACTCTAGCAAGTAAAAGTGTGTCTATCTTTTCATGTTTGTAGTCTAATCCAACTTGACTGCACTTCTGAGCAATAAATCCAGTGTCAAAGTCTGCATTATGGGCGACTAGGATGGAGTCCCTGGCAAAGTCCATAAACTTTTTTAGAGCTTCTTCTATAGGTGGTGCATTTTCTACCATATCATTTGTAATATTTGTAAGTTCTTGGACCTCATATGGTATGTCCATTCTTGGATTAACAAAGGTCGAAAACCTGTCCTTTATTTGTCCGTCCTCCAGTAAAACTGCTCCAATTTCCGTTATATTATCACCTGTAACTGAAAATCCTGTAGTCTCTATATCAAAAACTACAAATCTTTGGTTAAAATCTCTATCATTGGGATTTTGTACTATATCTAGGTCATCATCGACTAGGTAAGCCTCAACCCCATATATTACTTTTATATCCTTACCCTTAGACGCATTCATAGCATCTGGAAAGGCCTGAACCACGCCGTGGTCAGTAATTGCAACTGCCTTGTGGCCCCATTCTATCGCCTTGTTTATAAGGTTCTTTACGCTGACTACAGAGTCCATGGCTGACATCTTGGTATGGGCATGAAGCTCGACCCTCTTTTCTAGGGCAGTATCCTGTCTTGACTTTTTATCCTGAGTCCTAATTCCAGTTACCGTCATTTCTATTTCATCAGTATAGGAGCTAACTATAATATCTCCCTTTACCCTTATATAGGAACCTTTTTTTGTGGCATTCTTTACCATATCCACATTGTTATCCTTAAGCTGTAGTTTACATAGCAGGGCTCCACTTGTGTCGGTGATAAAAATAGAATACATGGACTTACCACTCCTTAGGATTACCTCCTCAGTATGAAATACCTCCCCCTCTATTGCCACAGTTCTAAAGCTCTCTTTTATATCCCCAATTCTAACAAGGTCTGCAAAAACATCCTTACCGTATACCATTCTAGGATCAATAGTCTCAAGCTTATAGGTATCTTCATTTTGAGGGTCTTCCTTATCATCAGCCTCCATTTGAGATAGGACTTCCTCAAGCTCAAGGTCGAGGTTTTTAATTAATTTATTGATATTATCCCTGTCGTCCATGTTCAGGTTCTTTTTAGCCACCTCAAATTCAACCTCTATATCTCTAGAAAGCTGCCTTTTAACCATCTCTTTTATTTTTTTGTCTATTTTCTGGTCTACAAGCCTAAAGTATATATAGTCTTCTGGTAGCTTTATCTTCAAACAATTTCCCCTTGTCATATGCTCAAGGTCTTCATGAACGTAAAGGATGGGTACATTAGAATATAATAATTTTTTAATATTCGGCCAATATGACTTCATTATATCTTTTAGGGTCTTCTTTTCTAGTCCTCTAAACCTACATTCCATCCTTATAGAAGAAAGTGGTGGACAGAGCTTTTTCTTTACCTTATCTTCTAGCCTAGTGAGCCTGTCAATCATTATAATTTCATCTGAAACCAAATGGATTGTACAAATCTGTGTGGACTTATCTAAGATAGACTTTTCAATATTAATCTTGTCAAATTCTTCTATGAGATTTTTATTGTCCAAGCCAATCTTTATCAAAAAATCACAAAGCTTCATCTAAACTCCTTTCCTATTTTAACGATAATTCAACAGTAAATATTATAATCAAATTTCTAATTTTAGGTACTAGTCTAAGCTTATACCCTCAGCAGGAATCTTATTGGTATCCACTAGGTCTATATCTTCTAGTAGATCCTTGTGTCTACTTCTAAACTTATCAATTACTTCAAACTTGTTCCAACAATGCATAGGAACTAGGTGTCTTGGTCTCGTTTTTTCAATGAAATACTTCATGCCCCAATCAAAGCGGTCACCCTGTCTTGGGTCAAGAGGTACCATAGCTATGTCTATTAGTCTAGCTCCCATCTTATCTATTTCATTTTTAAAGTTTCTTGTAAGGCTATCAAACTCTTCTTCTGTTTCAAAGCCAACCCATGTCCACCAATTAAGATCTCCTGCATGGTATATAGTCTTCCCATTGTAGGAAACCATAAAGGCAAGGCCCTGGTCCGTGCTTAGATATGTTTCCACCCCCAACTCATTAAAATAATATTCCTTGTTTGGCTCCAAAGAATATGACCTGTCTGCATCTTCTTGCTTCTTAGGAACTACGTCATTAGATAAGATGTATTCCACATCCTTATGGTCTCTAAATATATCGAATATGTCTTCATTAAAATGGTCTGGGTGAGAATGACTTACAAAAACATATAGCTTCTTCTTCTTATCAAGGCTAGGGATATCACCCTTATAATAGTCAAAAAGCATATAGGCTCTTTCAAATTCTAGTAAAAATCCACTGTGATATATATATTTTAAATTCATAATTTATCCTCCTTAATTCTATAAACAAATTATACCATATAGATCTTCTCTTATCTATACTTCCAAGCCTACTTATATAGCTTAGATGCTAATAAAAATCTTATAATAGAAAGTGAATTTCAAATTGAAAGGGTGACAATCCATAAAGGCTGCCACCCAAATCTCTTTATTATATTTAAATTTATGTCTAAGGTCCATGTATGACTAGTTCTTATGTGAGTGTCCCTTGCCATGATCTTGACCACATGAGCACACACCATGCTTATGTGTATGATCATGACTATGGTCATGACCACATGAGCAAGAACCATGTATATGATGACTATGATCATGACTCAAGCCTTCATTACTAGCCTGTGCCTTTTTTAGCTCCATCAGTGCATCATACCTACGTTCCTCTTTTTCATCTACATCATCTAGCTTCTTAGATTTTTCTAAAAGCTCATCAAGCATTTCACCTGTAATATGTGATAGCTTATCTATGTCGCTAGCAAGTAGTTCTGTAAAGTCCATATTAAGGCTTCTCTTTTTCCTATAAACATATCCAGCCATACTTAATATTCCAGATAGGCCTTCAATATAGTCAAGAGTTTTCTTGAATTGGTTAAGCTCACTCAAGCCCTTAGCCCTTGACTTCATATCTATATCTGAGTTTAAGGCAAAGGAATCAAGCAAGGAGTCCTTGATAAATTCTAGTACAACTATCAAGACACTAACCATGTCCACACCACTTAAATTTTTGTTGTAGGCAACCTCATATATTTCCTGGTCACTAGTCATAAAAGTATTTGGCTGGTAGACTTCAATTTTTAAGTTTACCCTACCTAAGTCTGTGACCCTATCTAGAACCTTATTAAAATCTCCCGCTAAAACATCTACAGCCTCTATATCATCAGTATCATTCATTAGCATCATATTATACTCCCCTATTATAAGTGACAGTATCTTAATCATGTCTATTGGGCCTGTCTCATGCTTCTCATCAACCTCAAATATATTATTGTTTACATCCACAGTAATTTCTATAGTATTTACCTTTTTCATTATATCCTCCAAATTATGCATTTAGTCTTAAGTATATAGTCAATTTCATACTTATTCTAAAGGCAGTATAGTAAAGTTTCATAAAATTTAACAATTCATATAAATAATTACAAATGAAACTTATTTTTTATTATACCACATTTGATAAGAAAATGTAGAGATTTAGGCTACTTATCAGGAAAATATTTGTACCCTCTCAGTTATATATACGTCTTTAGTGAGTAAATGACTCCATAAAAAAAGAGGGCAAATGCCCTCTTTAATATCAAACTTAAAGTGATTCTTCATATATCTTTCTTACAACATCTCTAGAAGCTTCTACTGGTGCACATGCCAATAATCCGTCAAGAGATGGAGTTGTAAATGTTAGGTCTGTAAGCTTATCAAGGTCTGCTTCAGTGAAGCCTTCATCCTTAAGAGTCTGAGTTAGACCTATTGAATGCAACCATTCTCTGACTAGGTTAGCCGCCTCTTCAGCATTTATATCCTTCTTATCTCCAAAAATAGGTGCAAATACTTCAAGGATAGTTTCCTTCTTAGCATCAAACACCTGCCTAACAACTGCAGGAAGAAGTATTCCAAGACCATAACCATGAGTTAAGTCAGTCTTTACTGCACTTAGTGGATGCTCAAGAGCATGAGTAAAGTGTAGAAGACCATTATCAAAAGATGTACCTGCTATCATAGAAGCATATGCTAAGTAGTATCTAGCTTCTAGATCAGATCCATCTTTAAGTGCCTTTGGTAAGTAGTCATGTACTAGTCTAACTGTTTCCTTTGCTAGTAGAATACTTAGTGGATTAGCAACTATACTTGTTGCCGCCTCAAATACATGGTTTACAGCGTCTACAGATACTGACATAGTCTGAAATTCAGACAAGCTAGTCATTAGACCTGGGTCATCTATTGCATATATTGGGTAAATACAGTCATATGCTATTGCAGGCTTTAACTCTTCTTCTGGTATTGATACAACTGCGAACCTGTCAACTTCTGTACCAGTACCATGAGTTAGGTTTATAGCAACTACTGGAACTGCCTTGTTAGGAATTAAAGTAAACTTACATAGGTCTGCAGCCTTATTGTCTGGATATTCTAGAAGAATGGCTGCAAATTTAGCCGCATCTATAGGGCTACCTCCTCCTATACCTATAACAGCCTTTGCATTGATTTCTTTAGCCATAACTACTGCTTCATCAACATCCTTATGCTCTGGATTTGGAGTAATCCTATCATATAATACATATTTTATATTATTATCCTTTAAGGCTTTTTCTACTACATCCCAAGCTCCTGTCTTCTTATAAGCACCTCTACCTGTCATGATTAGAACACTATCTAAGCCCTTGTCTGACATTTCTTTAGCTATATCATTAAATTTTTCTATAGCTCCTACACCAACATAGGCAGTAGTCTTTGTTCTAATTTCTCTGATTTCGTTGATATTGATGTCCTTTTCCCACATAATAATATTACCTCCACATATAAAATAATAAAAAAATTAGTAAGGAGATTGTTATTATACTAACAAAGCCCTTACTAATATTATAATCCTTAATATATTATTTGTAAACATTAAAAGATAAATTTTCTGAATTTTTTGCTATTTTTACAATAAAATCAAGCTAATATTTCAATGTCTTAATTATACTTATATAGGTTATTTATGAACAATAACTGGTGTACCTACACTGATTTTTGAGTATAGGTATGACATATTTGAAAGCGGTGTATTTACACAACCATGCGATCCTGCATATAGGTACCTACTTCCACCAAATGCTGGCTGCCAATATGCATCATGGATTCCTATGCTACCATTAAATGGTACCCAGTACTTGACTGGTGATGCGTATCCTGGTCCTCTTAAGACAGCATTTTTCATTTTTTTATTTACCTTAAATATGCCTGGAGGTGTTGCCATACCCTTGTTTGGATTACCAGTTACAACTGGTGTAACAAGCTTATCATGGCCATTTTCTTTCAGCCACATTTTTTGCTGACTTATATCTATCTCAACATATTTTTTACCTATTTTAACCGCCTTAGCAGGTATATCATTTGAACTAGTCACTGAATACTTAGGGCTAATATCATAAGTTGATATGCCGGAATTTAGTATACCAGATAATCTATCTAACTCATAACCAAGATCCATCTTTCTTACCTGGCCCTGCTTAGATATTACAACATCACCATTTTTCCAGTAGGCATAATAATCTTCAGATTGACCTGCTAATATCTGACTATCCATATTCTTTAATAGGTACTCCATCCTTGTTTTATCATAGGTTAGGTTGAAGCTAATATCCATTTTGGCTGTAGGTAGGAACTGGCTACCATTAATCAGCTTCTTTGTCCCATCAATATTGTATTCAGCAACTAGGCCCTCCAGCTTCATTAGGCTATCAAAGGCCTGGTCAGCTCTGGCATTACCCTTATTTTGCATTAGCCTAGCTAATATATCCATGCTATTGGCTAGTGTGTCTCCACCACTAACCTGAGTAAGACCTGTCAAGCTTGACATATTATATAGGGTCTTATACTGGTTAAAGGAAAGACCAGTATTCGAATTAACTAGGACAACTGCCCCCTCAGATAGGTTTGAGGAATTTGATGGCTGGGCTGGCCCTACCTGCTCAACATCCTTATCTTTTTGACCTGGCTGGGCGTTACTAGCGATTATTCCTGAATTAATTAAGACTGCATCTATAAGTCTATTGGCCTTTACTGCCCCATCGTCTGTTAGGTATACAACTCCTGGGTTTGGGCTGAACTTATTCATCATCTTAAGGTTTGTTTCTTGCCTATTAGATCCAGCTATCCTCTCTACATTAGCCGCGATAGAATCAAATCCATCCACTAGGCTAAGGTTACCTCCAATTACATAAACATTATCTACACCTAGGAGACTCAAGTCTGACCTAGTAGCTTCTAGCTTACTATTAGAAGTAAATAGTATGGGTGATCCATTTTTTGCTGCTATGGCTCCAATACCTGCAGCATCTGCAAGTCCCTTGTGACCATTAACCAAAAATGCAGCCTGGAACTTGTCACTAGTTAGGTCCTTAAGCTTTTTAGCAATATTTAGTGATGTCTCTTCCCTACTAGACCCCTGAATTCTCTCAACCTCAAGCGAAGAAGCCTTCAAGCTATCCTCTAGACCTGATGATATAGAATCCTGTCCACCGATAATTAGTACCTTTTTAGCTCCTAATCTCGAAATTTCTGTCCTTGTAGCTTCATTCAAGGCATTGCTTTGAGTTAAAAGAACTGGTACCCTTAGTTTGCTTGCAAGTGGAGCAACTGAAAGGGAGTCTGCCACTGCATTAGCATTAGTTAGGATTACTGTCTCAGACTGGTTCCATCCTGATTGTGATATTTTAACAGCTGTAGAAAACCTATCACTACCACTAATATTTTGACTACTTACATCTTGAGCATATACACCCGGGGCTAGACTAGTTCCTACTAGTGAACCTGTTGCAATGATTAAAGCCGTATTTCTCATCAATTTTTTCATATACACACCTCACATAATTCCAATAAAATTAAATAAACAATGAGTAATAAATTATAAATAATTTCCTAATTCTAGTATATAAATTTATGAAATTATTTTCAAGTAACATTGCTATTACAATTTATATAAATTTTGGTATATTTTTGCGAATACTAGAAAAATATGTAATATAACTGATACTTTTAGATAATATATGGTAAAATACTATTATATGTTTTTATGAAATGTATTTAAATCTAGAATATAAAGGTATTTTATAGGAGGTAATGATGACTATAGCAGATAATAATCTAAAATCACTTTGCAATGATATTTTAAATAGTGGTAACAATACCCTAGGAGAAAAAGTTAGACCAAAATATGCTGATGGTACGCCATCACATACAATGTTTGTGAACCAGGTATTTGAAAGATATGATCTTTCAAGGGGTGAACTCCCAATTGTTACACTTAGACAGGTTGCATGGAAGTCTGGCATTAAGGAAATATTATGGATATACCAGGACCAGAGTAATAATCTTGATCTTTTAAGGGATAAGTATGGTATTACTTGGTGGGATGAATGGGACTTAGGAGACAGAACTATTGGTCAAAGATACGGTGCAACTGTCAAAAGGTATAAGCTTATAGACAAGCTACTTGAAAATTTAAAGAACCAACCATATGGTAGAAGGCATATAATTAACCTATACCAGGAAGCTGACCTAGAGGAAACAGCAGGGCTTTTCCCATGTGCAATGGAAACACAGTGGTCTGTAAGAGATGGATACCTTGACCTTACTCTTATTCAGAGGTCATCTGACGTAGCAGTTGCCAATGCAATTAATAAAATCCAGTATGTGGCTCTTCAGATGATGGTTGCAAGACACGTTGGCCTGGAACCTGGTGTATTCTGCCATTATGTAAATAATGCCCATATATATGATAGGCATGTAGACCAGATAAGGGAAATGATTGCTAGAGACCCTCAGGAAGGACATGAGTCCGTTAGGTTGGTCCTAAACCCAGAAAAAACCAACTTCTATGACTTCACTATAGATGATTTTACAATGGAAAACTATAATCCAGTAAAACCTAACTTCCAATTTGAGTTAGCCATATAGTAAAGATAGGCCTATAGCCTATACAAGTGTTAATATTTAGGATATGGTAAATCCATACCATATCCTATCTTAGTATAAATTAGGAGATAATATATGATAGATAATATATATATGATAGTTGCCATGACTAAAAATACAAGGGCCATTGGTATAGACGGAGATATGCTTTATCACCTTAAGGAAGACCTAAAGTATTTCAAGGAAACTACTCTAAACCACACTATAGTATGTGGAAGAAAAACTTACTTTAGTTTTCCAAAAAGACCACTGCCGAATAGGAAGAATATAATACTCACTAGGGGTAATGACCATTATGATCAGGCCTTCACCCTTCATTCAAAGGACCAGGTTGCCCAATATGCACTTAACCATCCGGATGAGAAGATTTTTATATGTGGTGGTGACAATGTCTATAAGCAGTTTATGGATCTTGCTAGTAAGCTATATATTACAGAAATAGACGAAGATAGTCCTGTAGAGGCTGATAGCTTCTTTCCCCAGATTGATCCTAGTCTATGGACTAAGGTATCGGAATCAGACTATATAATACCTGAAAAAGCACCTAGGTATAAATCCATAGTCTATGATAGAAATTTATAAGATAAGATAAAAAAACCTGGAAAAAATCTAAAAAAGTCCCGCCCTATAATGGGACTTTTTTAATGCAAAAAAAGTGGCTTATACTAAGTACAAGCCACCTCTTAAGGCTAATTTTTATTTAATATTTATAAAAAAATCAACAATATGTTCAGGAATACTTTTTTCTCCACCTAAAACTATTATGTCTTCAATGTTTTCTCTACTAGTGAAGTCTATATAATTATCTGAATTATTTTTCGGATTTAATAACTGTATAGGTGCATTTTCCATAGCTGCCAAAGCCGATGACACTAATGCATCTGCAAAAGATTCACCTGTCGTTAAGAATATTTTTTTTGGTTTTTTATATCCATATCCTCTAACAAGATTGGCAGTTTCATACCTATTTTTACCAGCAATTCTATACTCTGCCCTTAATTCAGACTCTATATTCTTACCAATTGATTTATTACCACCAACCAATATTGTTTTCTTTATTCCCATATCCTTCATTACCTCATCAATGTAATAAGGGATACTAGTTGATTTTACCAATAATACTGGAAGATCGTCCTTAGCAGCAATTGATGATGCAGTCAGTGCATCAGGAAAATTTTCACCTGACGCAACTATAGCCCTGTCACTATAACCAGTAAGTTTGACCAATTGCTTAGCAAGTCTAGCAGATGTATCATACCTATCTTTTCCAGCTATCCTGCTTAATTCTAAATTCATAATTTTTAGGTCTTTTTCAAGACCAATAGCCAAAGAATTATTACCTCCTACTAGTATTACTTTTTTCACTCCCAATCTTCTAATTTCATTTTTAACCTGAGTATCAAGTCTATTAGAATCATTTAACAAAATTGGTGCCTTCAAGGCTTTTGCCAATGGAGCAGCCGTAAGTGAGTCTGGATATTCTTTAGAATTTACCAATACTAGAGTATTAGCATGGTCAAAGTAATTTCTTGATAAGTTTATGGCAGTGGATATCCTATTATTTCCGCTGATTCTATTTATCTTAGCTGTTCTAAATTTATTCTCTTTAACCTTATCATCTTCTTTCTTTTCATTTAGTTCATCTTTTTTCTTCATATCCTCAATAGCCTTTTTAACATCGTTTTCAAAGCTACTATCCGATTTATTATCTTTTACAGACTCTTTATCTTTTTTAGGCTCTTTGTCTTTTTCGGATTCTTTATCCTTTTCAGGCTCTTTGTCTTTTTTAGGCTCTTTGTCTTTTTCAGGCTCCTTGTCTTTTTCAGGTTCCTTGTCTTTTTCAGGTTCCTTGTCTTTTTCAGGTTCCTTGTCTTTTTTAGGCTCTTTGTCTTTTTCTATTTCCTTGTCTTTTTTAGGCTCTTTGTCTTTTTCAGGTTCCTTGTCTTTTTTAGGCTCTTTGTCTTTTTTAGGCTCTTTGTCTTTTTCAGGTTCCTTGTCTTTTTCAGCTTCTTTATCCTTCTCAGGCACTTTTTGCTTCTGATCATCATCCTGACCACCATAATCTATATCACTGGCTCCCTCATCATATGATAATACTGATCTTATCATTAGAGCTCCCTTTTTATTATCTAGACTATCATAAGACCTGAAATAGCCACGGTCAATTTGATATGAATATTTCTTCATATTGCTAGCTGTTCTGTCAAGAGCTACCACAATTGATTTATTCGTATCATAATCTGGTTCTATTAGAACATAATATTCTCCGTCTACCTGTATATTATACTTTTCTAAATCTATCTCAGTATCTCCAAAGACATTCAAATGTCTAACTTTTACTGGCATTAATAATGTTTTTATACGTTTATTACTGTCGAATTTCACAACAGAAATCATAGCAGAAGTTCCCGTATTCTCTATATCGCTAGCAAACCTAACCTTTACTTTACTCAAGGTAGCTTTTTTCTTTGGCTTGAATGAAACTGCTACACCTAAATCACCATTTATACCAACAATCTGGTTTTTTCCACTCTCGTTTTCCTTACCATTATCATAATAAAGTTCAACGTCACCTAAATTATTCTTGTCTTCCAAGCTTATATCGAAATCACCTGAATTTTCATCAAGTGTCACCTTTTTTTCATAGAATTTATATCCATGCTTAAAGGCTCTGAGTGTGTATTCACCTACTGGAACATCTTTGATACTAAACCTTCCATTATTTCCTGTTAATTCAATCTCAGTTGTAGCATCTTCTACCAAATATACATTCACATCAGATAATTTTGTGCCTGATTTATCACTGACACTACCCTCTAAATTTCTTGTAGGTTTTTTTATCATATCAAAATCTACATGTGTAGTATTTTCTTTATTAATCTTAATAGTTTTGTCTATAGAATTATATCCAAATGCCTTGCAAGATATTTTTATATCACCTTCTGATGGATATACAAGGAAAAATTCACCACTGGTGGAGTTACTCTTAACCTTAATATCTGTACCTTCTACACTTATCTCTGCCTCTATTGGTTTTCCGTCAGACATTACTCTTCCCCTAATAGTCCCTATTTCCTTATCCATTGCCTTCACGACTGCAGCATAAGCATTGACAATTCCATAACCATATCCATTATTAGGTGTAGTTTTGTAGTAAGAATCGGTCCTAGGAGTTGCAGTTTCTTCCAATATTTTTTGTATCTCCCTATCATCTAGATTTTGTTTTGCAGATTTTACCAAGGCTGCAACACCGGCTACATGAGGAGCTGCCATTGAAGTACCACTCATATAGGCATAAGTATCTTTGATACTTGACCTTACCTTGACACCAGGAGCAGAAATTTCTGGCTTTATAAGGCTTGTATCAAATAGAGATGGCCCTCTTTTTGAAAATGAAGCTAGGTTGCCCATTATATCTACCGCCCCTACTGCGAAAGACTCTGGATATGATGCAGGTATAACTATACTGCTTTCGCCAGGTAATGATTCTCCAGGCATCTGATTACCTGCTGCAAATACAGGTAATATATGGGCCTGTCTCCACCTATCCACAGTTGATTTAAACCAAGTATCTGTTAAATACTGTGAACCACCCCATGAATTATTGATTATTTGAGGTGCCTTAGACGGGTCGTTTCCAGGAGCTAACATCCATTCTGCAGCCTTTATAAAACTTGATTGTTCTACATTCTTGTAATTACTATCAAATATTCTGGCATTTATCCATTGAGCATCAGGTGCTACACCTACCCTATTAAACTCCTCACCATTTGAGTTTAATTCTGAACCCAGTACTATACCGGTGCAATGGCTTCCATGGGCCATATCAAGAACACCACTAGTATCCTGCTTACCTTGAATGGCATCAAAATAATTACTGTCATTGAAGTTAACCCTATCACTTGACTGGTCATAACCTTTAAATTTTCTTTTTAAGGCAGGATGGTTAGCATCTACTGCTGAGTCCATAATACCAACCGTCACACCTTGGCCTCTTATTCCCTGATTCCAAGCTAAATCAGCACCTATGTTCTTCAAGTTCCACTCTATCTCATCCCTGTCAGATTCTACCTTACTTGGTTGTTTGTCAACTGGATTTTCAGCTTGAATTTTCTGATTTATATCTATTTTATCTACTTTAGGATAAGATGCTAATTTCTCTATTAAGTTCGCCTTTGCTTTCAAATGTATTGCATTTATGATATAAAATCCTTCATAATTCTTTACATTTCCAGATTCTTTTTCCTCTTCTAACCAATCCAATATGCCATTTTGACTTTCAATAGCTGTCTGAGATAACTGAGCTATAACAGCCTTCCTATCTTTATCATCTTTACTCTCATCTGTTTTTATGGTCTTACTAAGTTTTTGAATATCCTCATTTGATGTATCATCCTTAAAGTAAACCATGCAATCTATGTAGTCACCAGTTTCATTTAACTTTGCCCTTAAGGCATCACTGATTACATTATCATATGACATTCCTTTTACCTGTATGATTTTTTCTAACGGTTTATGTGCTATAATGCTAGTACTAAAATTTGCCATTATCATACTAGTAGCCAAAATAAGACTCAGACAAGATTTTTTCATTTTATTTTGCACTTGTAATGCCTCCTAACTTTACCATAGGATACAAAATTGTATCCCATGGTAAAATATTTTTCAAATATTAGTATCAATATTATTAATCCTTCACTATTAATGACTTTATTGATTCTCTCATTGACCTTCCAATTGAGTTTATTCCACCAAGAATAGTAGCATTACTTATTTTCTTGTCTTCAATATATTTTTTCTGTCTTGAAGTCATATAATTTGAAACTAATTGTAATGGTGCTTTCTTATAAGCAGCTAACTGAGAACCTGCTAGAGCATCTGTCATTTTATCGTTATCACCGGCTGCCATAAGTATCTCATCAGTCTTCGTGTACAGCTCCTCTGACAATTTTAATGAAGTTTCATACCTATCATATCCACTAATCCTTCTTGTTTTTTTAGCAATCATATCTATTTTTCTTTCAAGATCATTTGATATAGACTTATCTCCACCAACAATAATCACCTCATCAGACTTCTTTATTAATGACATATCATCATCAGACAAACTCTTGCCGTTCGTTAAAATCATATTGTAGTCATTCTGAGCACAATAACCTGATATAGAAATTGCATCAGCATAATTAACTCCATTCACTATAACCAGCTTCTTAAGATCTGAACCAGTTTTCTTAGCTAATTCTATAGCTGTATCATACCTATCGCTACCATAAATTCTTTCAGTACTGATACCCATAGCTCTCAATTCATCAGTAACCTGTCTATTGATAGTATTATAACCACCAATTATACTTACTTCACTGACCCCTAGTCTTTTTAACTCTCTTATAGTTTCACTTGGCAGATAAGAGCTCTTAGTTAATAATATTGGAGCGCCTTTCTTGCTTGCAAACAGAGAGGTTGATAGAGCATCTACAGTCACTTGACCAGATGCCAATACAGCCTTCTTATTTGTCTTAGGGTATAGCTTTTTACTTATTTTACAAGCAGTGTCATACCTGTTTTCACCTTCAAGACTAGTAATTTCAGACTTTGCAATTTCATTTTTTACATCAAGTGTTAGCTTGGCAGTCTTTTCAGCATTCATGGCAGGAATATACATTTTTATTATAATGCTTTTCTCAGGTTCGCCCTTTCTAACGAATTTAAAAGTATTTACCCCCTTATCTTCATTAGCAAGGTTTGCTTCCTTAAAATCTTCACCATTTTTCACATATAGCTTGCCTACACTAGGTTTATCAACATCATACCTTTTGAACGTTAATTCATATGTGGTTTGATCTTTATCCTTGTCATATTTTGTTACTACCTTATGGTCTTTAAGGAAAATATCTGCCATTGATTCCCTGTTGTTCTCATCCATGATTTTTGCATCAATATTTTTCTTGACAGAATTATCATTATCCTTTTCTTTATTTTTATCTTTGTCTTCGTTTTTATCCTTTTCTTTGTTTTTATCCTTTTCTTTGTTTTTATCCTTTTCTTTATTTTTATCCTCTTCTTTGTTTTTATCTGCATTATCTATTTTGATATCTTCAGATGCTTTAAACTTTTCAATTGCCTTTTCTAATTTTTCTATCTGTTTTTCATAGTCGTCATCATTTCCAGACATATTTAATATATTTACAGATTCATTTATTACCTTATTAAGTTCATCGTAAGCAAGTTTAGATTTTTTACCTTGTTCTATTTTCTTAGCTATACTTACCTTGCTCTCCAAAGATTTTCTCGCCTGGCTAGAAACTTTTTCCGTCTTTTCTATTAGGGACTTAATAGCATTATCTATTTCCTTAATCAACTCAGCCCTTTTATCCTGTCCCCTCTTACTCTTTGTCTCTTTAAGATAACTTTTGGCTTCAGACAACTTATCCTTTAGATACTCCAATGTTTCATCAGTGTATTTGTCTGAATTTAATTTTACTTCCGCTTCGCTTATTACCTTTTCCAACCCACTAGTATCATATCTAAGTCTATCAGGTGAGTGCTGTAGTGCAAACTTATAATCATCTATCTTAGAATCTTGTATATCATCTCTAGCAAGGTATTCTTTCAGCTCTTTATAGCTATCTTCTGCGAATTTCTTTGCTTCTTTAACACTCTCTTGAGTATATTTACCTGATTCTGAATCTGATTTTAAATCTGCATCTGCCTGTCTTTTTACAATATCAAACTCTATATATAAATTAGGTTTTATAATAGAATTAAATAAATTTTTATATGCCTCACTTACTTCATCTTTTGTGGAATTAATATTGTTACTAACTAATATTGCATTATTATAGGCAGACATTAGGTTTTCATATGGTTTCTCAGGTATAATATTTTTATAGACTTGATAATAATCCTTTTTTATGCTATTTATTAAGTTTATTAACTGAGTCTTATCCACTTCATTATCATTGTATCCATCAGTCTTTTTAGCATAATCTATGTCTAAGACTACTGTATGCGCGTGAGTTTTATCTCCAAAGACTGGTGTAGCAGAGTCAAGACCCAAATACAATTGTCGTGTAGACCCATCAACTGGAATTTCAACCTGAGTAGGATATTCGTATTCCTTATCAACTGATTCATACTTCATTCTTATCCTGGCTGTTGTTTTATTCTTAGCCTCAAACTTTTTACCACTCTTTTGATTTCCTTCAAAGTAGTATATTTTAGATATTACTCCTGTAGGATTACCGCCTTCTCCATAAAGTGGTCTTAGCTTCAGCGTCAATATTTTATCTGAACCATTGATACTTAGTTTGGCCCTATTTATAAGTGCAGGTGCAGCATGGGTTTCGGAATGGCCATCCTCATGTAAAAACTTAACATTTACCGTATAGTCCTTAGATTCATTTTTCCCTGGTATATTTGGTTCTTCCTTATTACCGGCTCCATTGTCAGGCTTAAGATTTTCGTTGTCTGTTTTTACCTTTTCATCATAGTTTATGCTTAGCTTATTATCTGTAATATAACGTTTTCCATCTACTTTTTCCTTAGAATCACAGTATGTTATATCTATTGGCAGAAGATCTTGCTTGCCATCTACATCTAATTCTATTTTTTCAGGACTATACAAAGCTTTTGATCCGTCTACAAAATCAACCTGATATTTTTTCCTTGTAATTGTGTTAGCTGGTTGAAGTATATTTTTTCTTGAATATTGAAATTCTGTAATTAATTTATCAATTTTATTCTCACTCATGATAGGTTTTAAATACAAAACTAATTTCTTACTCTTTCCACCTTCTTTAACAATATACTTTGCATCCTTACTTATAAATTTTGAAAAATCGGTGTTCTCGTGCCCATTTGGTTTTTGTAAATTTACCTTGATATCATATATAGCGTCATTTTCTTGGCCCTTATTTTTATCATCTTCAATTAAGTCATTGCTGTTTCCATCTTTTCTTTTCAAAGAATTTGCAGCCTTCATTAATTCATCATAAATTTCTTTTGTATCATTAGGAACCGGCATAGTGTTTTTGGTAGTCTCTAGCCATTTTTCCGCCCTGGTGAAAGCTACCAAAAATTTTGCATATGAATCAGATTCATAACTTCCTCTTTTATCCACCCTATCTTTAACTTTGTCATATAAGCCTTGTAGTTTTTCAGTATTATAACGTAGAACTGTGAAGCTTAAATTAGTGACCCTAGCCACATCTCCAACAAGGTCAGACAGGTCCTTATTATCCATGCTTCTACTTATACGTTCGAGTTCACTTTTGAAATTTCCTAGACTCTCTTTAGTATAGATTTCAGGTGAATAAATAGAACTATCTAAACTGCTTTTCTGTTGACCAAGTTTTTTCGTTAATATACCTCTTGTCGTTTCCTTATATTCCGCATAATATATAGGCTTAACAATTTCATATAGTCTGGTTAAATCTTCCTCGCCCATATCTCTAAAGTCTCTAATCTCACGTAAAGCATCATCTATCTTCCTAGTCTCAGTAGGATCCATTATCTCACGTTTTATGGCATCGCCTCTCTTCATCCAAGCCTGAATCTTATTTTCAACATAGCCTTCTGGTCTTTTGTCTTTTAGGGATGTATTTACTTTTTTTAATTGACTATACTTTATATCTATTCCAAAAGGTTCACTTATAGTAACTTCTTCATTATTATTGTTTATATATTTTAAGCTATTTACAACTAGATTTTCAGGTCCAACTTCTCCAGGTACTGTAACACTAAACATCGCAATATCACTTTCTTGTTCTACGGGTCTTATAGCAGTAATTGGTTTAACAGTTGCTATTCCGTTAAAGGAAATATGCTTGATAGATTTGACCATTTTTTTGTTCATTGACAGCATGATATCATGTTCATTTCCAGATTTAACCACGGCTACAATTCCAAATAATTTTTTTATTTCCGTGTTATTTTCTCCCTTAGTATAGATATCTTGAGCTGGAGTATATGAATTTACACTGGTAACTTTATATATATCAAAATCTGCCTCTTTACCTTCATAGTATCCATCTTGTCTAAGTTCATTAGACAAGGGAAAACACAAAGCAGTTTTTTCAAGCATCAAATCATCATAAAGTGATTTAGCTTGTGCATCCGTTAAATTTTCCAATTTTCCATTTATACGATATGCTTCCTGCCACAACTTCCACCATGGTGTATCTTGAATTGCAGCTTCATTCATTTTACTACCGTCACTAAATACATCAAAAGGAGTTCCATTATCCACTGTTTTGATAAATATTGTACCTATATATCTATCACGGATACTCTTGTCAGATATAATCCCTTCTACCAGTTTTCTTAGCTTGGCCTTTATTTCACTCTCTTCTTTTCCATTTTGCAAAATACCTAAATTAGCACGACTTTCAACATGGTTAATTTCAGCAAAACCTGGTACTAGGGTTCCAGTTGTCATTATCAAAGACAGGGCAACTGAGGCCATTTTCTTGCTTATATTATATTTTTTATTAAGCAGGTTGATTGTATAATCAATTTGTACAACTTAATAAAAAATGATTCATTGCGAATCCTGTGTTAAAATATAAGTCACACACAAATACATACAGGAGGTCGACAATGAATCAACTTAATTTTAACACAAAAAAGAGAAACTTTAAACACCTAAGTGAGTATGAAAGAGGAGAAATTTATGCCAT
>ERZ773197.370-NODE-370-length-36392-cov-22.996120_pt1 | contig 36392 bp, 38 predicted proteins | sample MGYA00580999_ERZ773197 | MGnify/ENA primary metagenome ERZ773197 (study PRJEB29015, sample SAMEA2738166) | human oral metagenome | biome: human oral; feature: human-associated habitat; material: saliva | place: China | collected 2185 ...
TAGCTGTGAGTTAAAAGCCGAAGCATATGATTTCCGTTAGGTGTCATACGAAATAACAGCAAAGGATTTGCTATTGTAGTGAGGAGGGAAACGTTAATCGTCATCTTGGACGAATGGGAAGAATCTGTGTTCGTGGTGAGGGAAGCCGTAATAAGATAAAAGTTATTAGCTGTGAGCTGTCAGCTGCAAGCTATGTTATAATAAATAAATTATAGGGTGTGTATTGTCTTTGGAGGGGGTATCAGGGTGGCAGAGCTGAATTTATTGCAGGAGAAAATTTTGAGCGACGGGGTGATCCGTCCGGGGAATGTGCTCAAGGTGGACAGTTTTCTGAATCATCAAATCGATGTGCCTTTTATCAGTGAACTGGGGAAGGAATTTAAAAAGCTTTTCGGGGATCGGAAAGTGGACAAGATTCTGACGATCGAAGCGTCGGGGATCGGCATTGCCTGCCTCACGGCGGTGTATTTCGGGGTGCCTGTAGTTTTTGCGAAGAAATCTGCGGGAAGCAATATGGATAAGGAAATGTTTGCTACGGAGGTTATGTCATATACCCATAATCGGAAAAACCATGTGGTGGTATCAAAGAAATATCTGAAACCCGGCGAACATATCCTCATCATGGACGATTTTCTTGCCAACGGCTGCGCCGTAAGCGGGCTTCTTGATCTGGTAAAACAGGCGGGCGGTATCGTAGAAGGCATCGGCATCTGCATCGAAAAAGGCTTCCAGGGCGGCGGCGACGCGCTCCGTGAAGCGGGATATGATGTCCGCTCTCTGGCAGTTATTGAAAAAATGGATGCCGAAACAGGCGTCATTACGTTTCGCTGAGGAGGCCGGAATGAATACAGATCCGATTTATGAAGCGGATGGGAAAATATCTGTCCGCAAAGCAGTGCCTTTCGGTCTCCAGCACGTTCTTGCCATGTTTGTGGCAAATATCGCGCCGATCCTTATCGTAACGGGCGTGATAAAGGTGCCTGCCTCAGAAGCGGGCGCTGTTGTCCAGGCGGCCATGATCATTGCAGGCATCGGCTCCCTGCTCCAGATGTATCCTTTTTTCCGTCTGGGCAGCGGACTTCCTGTCATCATGGGAATCAGCTTTACCTTTGTTTCTGTTTTTTGTGTAATCGGATTGAAATACGGCTACGGGGCTATTCTCGGCGCTGTCCTTATAGGCGGTGTTCTGGAGGGGATCCTCGGTCTCGGCGCGGCATGGTGGCGGAAACTGGTACCGCCCATCGTTTCGGCGACTGTCGTGACAGCTATCGGGTTTTCACTGCTTCCCATCGGAGCGAATTCTTTCGGCGGCGGGTTCGGCCATCCTGAGTTCGGTGATGCCCGGTTCCTCATTGTCGGAACGGTTACCCTGGTTTCCTGCCTTATTTTCAATATCCGCGCAAAATCTTTCTATAAGCAGTTATCTGTCCTTTTCGGGCTTTTTGTGGGGTACGTTACGGCATACTTCTACGGTATGGTTGATTTGAGCCGCCTGACGGAAGTATCCCTTGTGTCTCTGCCGGTTTTCATGCCTTATTCTCTGGAATTTCATTATGACGCCATTTTCTCCGTATTCCTTATTTTCCTGGTGTCTGCCACAGAAACGCTGGGCGACACCTCGGCGCTTGCCGCCATGGGGTTCAATCGGGAGGCGAAAGACAGGGAAATATCCGGCTCCATTGCCGTGGATGGGTTTGTTTCTGCCGCGTCTTCTCTCTTCGGGTGTATGCCGATTACATCTTTCAGCCAGAATGTGGGGCTTATCGCCATGACCCGCGTGGTAAATAGGAAAGCCATCGCCAGTGGCGCCGTCATCATGGTTCTGGCAGGACTCGTTCCTGCGCTGGGGGTCATTCTGGCGTCACTGCCTGAGGCCGTCCTTGGCGGCTGTACGCTTATGATGTTCGGCTCCATCGTGGTGTCCGGTGTGCAGATGATCAGCCGCTGCGGATATTCACAGAGAAATATGAGTATTGCCGCCCTGTCTCTTTCCATCGGACTGGGATTCACGCAGACACCGCAGATTTTCCGCATATTTCCCGAACTGCTGCGGAGCGTATTCGCAGAGAACTGTGTAGCGGTGGTTTTCATCGTGGCGGTTCTTCTGAATCTTGTGTTTCCCAAAGGGGAAGAGGAAAAAGCAGCGGCAGGAGCTGCCGAATGAAATACAGGCGCTGACCGGCAATCGGCGCTTTTATTTTGCTATAGTAATGGAAGCATATATTTCCTGTTGTAACAGCTGATTTGCGTATGTTAAAATGAGTTTAAATTATAAAAGGGGAGGCTGGTTTATGACAAAAGATGAAATGAAGAAGGTCGTCTGTCAGGCGATTGATGAAGCGGCGGAAAAGATTCATGAAACTGTTCTGCGGATTGAAAGCGAACCTGAACTGGGATACAAAGAAATGAAAACGGCGGCAAAAGTGGAAAGTTATATGAAAGAATTAGGACTTATGCCGCAGACGGGACTTGCTCTCACCGGTGTGAAGACTTGCGTCGATGGTGGGAAGAAAGGCCCTGCCGTAGCCGTTCTTGCGGAACTGGACGCGGTGGGAACGCCGGACAGTCCCAAAGCGGATCCTCTTACGGGAGCGGCCCATACATGCGGCCATTTCCTCCAGATGGCGTCCATGCTGGCGGCATGTACGGGGATCGTCAAGTCGGGCGTGATGCAGGATCTGGCGGGGAGCGCCGTATTTTTTGCTGTACCGGCGGAAGAATATGTGGAAATTGATTACCGCAAGCGTCTGGTGAAAGAAGGGAAGATCCATTTTCTTGGCGGCAAGAGCGAACTTGTCTATGAAGGACATTTTGACGATATCGACATGGCGATGATGATGCATTCACAGGGAAACGCTCCTGAAAAAGCAGTGTACATCGGGGAATCAAGCAACGGTTTTGTAGGGAAAACAGTGCAGTATATAGGAAAGACTGCTCATGCGGCCAATGCCCCTCATGAAGGCATCAATGCGCTGAATGCGGCATGCTTGGGGATTATGGGGATCAATGCCCTTCGTGAAACGTTCAAAGAAGACGATATGATCCGTGTCCATCCCATCATTACCAAGGGGGGTGACCTAGTTAATAATGTCCCCTCCGATGTGCGCATGGAACTCTACGTCCGTGCGAAAACCATGGAGGCCATCGACTGCCAGCACCGCCGTGTTGACGAGGCGCTCAAAGCAGGCGGTGCGGCCGTCGGAGCAAAGGCCGTTATTGAAACGCTGCCCGGCATGTTTCCCCTGGCATGCAGTCCCCGATTGAATGACCTGTTTGTGGAAAATATCAAAGAATACTTTCCGGAAACGAAAATTGAAGATGCGGGACATTTTACGGCATCTACTGACATGGGTGATATTTCTCATCTCATGCCGAGTATCCACCCGTTTATCGGTGGCGTGGACGGCGGACTTCATACAAAGGATTTTTGCGTCACCGATTTTGATGCGGCGGCTATCCTTCCGGGAAAGGTTTTTGCCATGAATATCATTGATCTGCTCTATGACGAAGCGGCGATGGCAAAAGAAATATTGGAAAAAGAAAAACCCATTCTTACCAAGGAAGAGTACCTGGCGAAACTGGAAAGCTATTTCCAGAGTTAATTAAGAAGAGTATGTAAGAAAAGGAAAGGGGACTGCTATGAAAAGCATCAAACTGCACCTGATCGTTCTGGTGATTATCGTCATCGCCGAACTGATCGGAAACATCGTCATCAACGTAGGAATAGGGAAAATCGTGCTTCTGCCCATGATGTACGCTCTGATTATGGGGGTTTTGACGGCGCCAAAGTTCACGAAGATTTCAGGAGAAAAGGAAATTCATGCTGCCAGCGGACTTTTGGGCGTCACTCTTGTGCTTCTCATGGCGCGCTACGGCACGCTTGTCGGACCGACACTGCCGAAAATCCTTGCCGCGTCTCCCGCCTTGATTCTGCAGGAGTTCGGTAATCTGGGAACTGCCCTTATCGGTATCCCGTTGGCCGTCCTGATCGGTCTTAAGCGGGAAGCCATAGGCGCGGCGCATTCTGTGGCCCGTGAACCGAATGTCGCTCTCATCGGCGAAAGATACGGTCTTGATGCAGCGGAAGGACGGGGCGTCATGGGCGTCTACATCTGCGGGACTGTCATCGGTACCATTTTCTTTGGACTTATGGCCAGCGTGGCAGCTTCTTACCTGCCTTTCCACCCTCTGGCGCTCGCCATGGCGGCCGGCGTCGGTTCAGCAAGCATGATGACGGCGGCGGTAGGTTCTCTTTCCGCCATGTATCCGCAGATGGCCGACCAACTGGCAGCTTTCGGTGCGGCAAGTAATATGCTTTCAGGTTTGGACGGTATTTATATGAGTATCTGGCTCGCCCTCCCCATGTCGGAATGGCTCTATAAAATCTGTTATCGGATTAAGTACGGCGAAGCTCCGCCGAAGCGGGAAGAGTGCGATGTGGCAGAAGCGAAAGAAGAGGAGGGGACAAAATGAAACTGACAGAAATATTTCAAGTTCTTATTATTACAGGCGTGATGTCCCTCGTGGCAAATACCGTAGGCACCAAGAATGATCTTATGCAGGCGATTCCGGGTATGGGTATCCTCATCGCCATCGCTTTTGTCGGCATGTGGATGGGCCGCGTCCTTCCGGGGAAAATCCCCGGCGTAGCCTATGTGGTCACTCTCGGATGTATCCTGACCTATCCGGGCTTCCCCGGCTCCGATTTTATCAATGCGTCCGTTAAGAATGTAGGGTTCCTCCAGCTCTGCACTCCGATCCTGGCCTATGCGGGCATTGCGATTTGTAAAGACCTGGATGTCTTCGCCAAAAGCAGCTGGCGCATTGTCCTGGTCAGCATGGTCGTCTTCATCGGCACCTACATCGGTTCCGCCATTATCGCCCAGGTAATCCTTAAAGGCATCGGACAGATTTAAGGTATACGGGAAATATCCATACGGTATAGATAAAAACGCTTCCTTTATACGGGGAGCGTTTTCACTTGGGAGAAATTCGGCATTCGGATGTCGGGGTTTCCTGCTCTTGGCATGACCGTTTCCGTACATAAGGGTACGTTCATCGCTTTCTCTATGAGTATTTCCTATACAGTTTCAGGTAATCTATACATTGTGCTTATAAGGTGTAGACACGGGAATGAATAATGATACAATATACATGGTATTATTTGAATAAGAAGTTTACTTACGATGAAGGGCAAGGAGGCTTATCATGAAAAGATTGAAGAAAGCGGCTTTGGCGGTGGCGTGCGCTGCCGTACTCTGTTCCGTATTTTCCGGCTGCGGCGGAGATAAAAAGGATACTGCCAAGGCAGCTCCCGCAGAGGAAAAGGTGCTGACCGTTTACACGGCGCGCAGCGAAAGCTTAAACAATCTTGTCATTCCCGCTTTTGAAAAAGAAACGGGAATCAAGGTTAATGTTATTGTGGCGGGGACAGGACCCCTCGTAAAGCGTGTAGCATCGGAAAAGGACAATCCCCAGGGCGATATTCTCTGGGCGGCTGACCAGACGATGCTGGATTCCCAGAAGGAACTTTTTGAGAAATATGTATCCCCGGAAGATGCGAATATGATTGATGCCGCTAAAAATAAGACGGGATATTTCTCTCCTGCGTTTGCCGATCCCACCGTTTTCATCGTTAATAAAAAACTGGCAGGCGATATGAAGATTGCCGGATTTGACGATCTTCTCAATCCGGCGCTGAAAGGCAAGATTGCCTGCGGCGACCCCGCCAATTCCAGCTCTGCGTTCCAGGTGCTCATGGCGATGCTTTACGCCAAGGGAAAGGATGGAGATCCCATGTCCCCCGAAGCTTGGGCGTATGTGGATAACTTTATTAAGAATGTGGACGGGAAATTTCTGAACAGTTCCGGCGCTGTCCATAAAGGCGCTGCCGACGGCGAGTATACCGTAGGGCTTACCTGGGAAGATCCGGCGGCTACCTATGTGAAGAACGGCGCTGATGTAGAAGTCGTATTCCCGAAAGAGGGAGCGATTTTCCCGGGCGAATCCGTACAGATCATCAAGGGAGCGAAACATATGGAAAATGCGAAGAAATTTGTTGATTTCATGCTTTCCCAGAAGATCCAGGAAGCGGCAGGAAAGACGCTCACCGTCCGTCCGCTCCGCAAGGGTGTGAAGCTTGCTGACTACATGACACCCCAGGACACAATCTCTTTGTTCAAGAATTATGACGAAGGCTGGGTAGCTGCCCATAAGAAAGAAGTCGTGGCGGAATGGAATAAACATCTGGAAAATTCCAGACAGTAATAAGTAATCAGGTCATCAGAGGGCGTCGGGCATTTCGCCTGACGTCCTTTTTTATAGATGTCACTTGAATAGCGAGGTTATGAGGTTATTATGAGTGTTTCTATCGATATAGATAAAGTAGTGAAGAAGTACGGAGATACGGTGGTGGTGAACGGCCTGTCCGTGGATATTATGCCGGGCGAATTTTTCACCCTTTTAGGGCCGTCGGGCTGCGGTAAAACGACACTGCTCCGCATGATTATCGGATTCAATTCCATCGAGGGCGGTACGATTTCCGTCGATGGGAATGTCATCAACGATGTGGCGACAGATAAAAGAAATATGGGCATGGTCTTCCAGAATTACGCCATTTTCCCCCATATGTCGGTGAAAGACAATGTGGCTTTCGGCCTGCGGATGCGGAAAGTGCCTGAAAAGGAAATCGAAGAGCGGGTGGATAAAATCCTCAAGATCGTGAAGATCGACCACCTGAAAGACCGTATGCCCACAGCGCTTTCCGGCGGGCAGCAGCAGCGTGTCGCCCTTGCGCGGGCGATCGTCATCCGGCCGCAGGTACTTCTGATGGATGAACCGCTGTCCAACCTGGATGCGAAACTCCGTATCGAAATGAGGAACGCCATCAAGCAGATCCAGCGCCGGGTGGATATAACCACGGTGTATGTCACCCACGACCAGGAAGAGGCGCTGGCGGTGTCCGACCGTATCGCCGTCATGAATGGCGGGGTCATCTGCCAGATCGGCAGACCGGCGGATATTTATAAAAGGCCGAAGAACGTTTTCGTTTCGACTTTCATCGGGCTCTCCAACCTGCTGGACGGACATATCGTGAAAAAAGGAGATAAGACAAGCATTTCCTTTAAAGAAAATGAAGACTGGCTTGTAGACATGGATAACTTATCAGGCGGCGTGGAGGACGGAGAAGAAGTCATCATTTCCGTCCGCCCGGAAGAATTTAATATGGAGCCCGGCACGAAAGAGGGGATCCGCGGCGTGATCCGTTCTTCCGTCTTCCTCGGTCTTACCACCCATTACTTCATTACCACCGGCAGCGGGCAGGAATTGGAGATTCTCCAGACCCAGGAAGGCCAGGATATTCTTCCCGACGGCAGCGCCGTCACGCTTACCGTCAAAGCCGGGCGGATCAATGTTTTCCGCCGGGCAACGGAAGAAACATTGATCAGAGAGGAAGGACTATGAAAAAGAATCTGACTGTCTGGAACCTTTTCAGTGTCGTCATTCTTGCGGCTTTCGCCCTTTTCATCATGTATCCCATATTCCTCATTCTGTACCGGAGTGTCATTCATGGGGATACAGGGGCGCTCACGCTTCAGAATTTCGCCCATTTCTTCGCCAAAAAATTCTACTGGGGAACGATGGTAAACTCGCTGAAAGTGACTGTCGTTTCCACGGTCTTATCGGCGGCTCTCGGGCTCCCGCTGGCATACCTTATGAGGAGCGTGAAAATAAAAGGAAGCAGTTTCCTGAATATTCTCATTGTTATCTCCTACCTGTCGCCGCCTTTCATCGGGGCATACGCATGGATACAGATGCTCGGGCGGCAGGGCGTCATCACCCAGTTCCTGAACGACACCTTCGGACTCCATTATGGCGGTGTGTACGGCTTTGCCGGCATTGTCCTCGTCTTTACGCTCCAGTCGTTCCCCCTCGTTTACATTTACGTATCGGGAGCGCTGAAAAATCTGGACAACTCTTTGAATGAAGCGGCGGAAAGCCTGGGGTGCAGCCGCATGGGGCGCATTTGGAAAATCATCGTGCCGCTTGTCATGCCCACACTCCTTGCCAGCTCCATGCTCGTTTTCATGCGTGTCTTTGCCGACTTCGGCACGCCCATGCTCATCGGTGAGGGGTACAAGACACTCCCCGTCCTTATTTACAACCAGTTCATGGGCGAAGTATCGGGGGATGACGGCTTCGCGGCAGCCATCTGCTGTATCGTGATCGGGCTCACCATCGTCATGTTCTTCGTCCAGCGTTTTCTCGCGGGAAGAAATACCTACGCCATGACCGCCCTGAAACCCATGGCGGCAGAATCACTCAGCGGTCTGCGGAATATCCTTGCCCATCTGGCCGTCTACATGACCGTGGGATTGGCAATCCTTCCCCAGTTCGTCGTCGTATACACCTCTTTCCTTGCTACAAACGGAGGGCAGGTATTCACCGGCGGATTCGCTCTTCAGAGTTATGACGCGACACTCTTTGCCAAGGATAATGACGTCATCTGGCATACCTACTTCCTGGGGCTCTGCGCCATCGCTGCCGTCCTTGTCTTAGGTGTCCTTATCGCCTACCTTTCCGTGCGGAAAAGAAATACACTGAACAGCATTCTTGACGTCATGACGATGTTCCCCTTCATCATTCCCGGCTCCGTCCTCGGGATTGCTTTCGTCTTTGCGTTCAATAAATCGCCGATTATCCTTACCGGAACGGCACTCATCATGATTATTTCCTTCGCGGTGCGGAGAATGCCTTATACCGTCCGTTCCTCCACTGCCATTTTGGGAAATATCAGTCCCAGCATCGAAGAAGCGGCCATTTCCTTGGGCGCCTCCGACATGACGACCTTCCGTAAGATTACGGTTCCCATGATGATGCCCGGCGTTCTTTCCGGAGCCATCATGAGCTGGGTCACCATCATCAGCGAGCTGTCGTCATCCATCATCCTGTATACGAACAGCACGCAGACACTCACCGTATCCATCTACACGGAAGTCATCCGCGGCAACTACGGGAACGCTTCCGCGTATGCCACCATCCTCACGGTGACATCTATCCTGTCGCTGCTCCTTTTCTATAAAGTGACAGGCCGCCGCGACGTGTCGGTGTAAGTACGAAGTTGTTTTTCCATAAAAAGGGAAACAGTTTTGCTATAGAAAATATGTACGCAGCACAATTCTTTTCAGCGTAAAAGCAGCTATGCGAATGTATCATGGCTGCTTTTTTTGTGCTTTCTGAAATTCCAGGCAATTAACCTGGTATAATAAGGCATACACGATTTCATGATGAGGAGATTGAAATGGCAGAACACATCGAACATATGAAAGATGGCATTTATGAAAAAGTCATGTCGAAGGAATTTGCCGACAAACTGATGGAAGCGATAGAAGCGAAAAAAGTTTGGGCAGAACGAGATGACGCAGACGCTTATGAAGCGACGGGATATTTATCGTCATACCTTGAAAAGCTAATTCGTCTTTGCTTGAAAGACATTGCAGACAGAAATACAGAAGCCGTGCTTTCTGATGAAATAGAATTAACAAATCAGCTGGTAGAAATGCTTGCAGAACGTTTGCCTGATTTAGGTCACGGTCACAGCGTGGTGGAAAATCAGTTTCTTTTAAAATCTCTTGAGCATGTAGCAAATAAAACCAGTCCAAGGAAATGGGAATCTCCTGATACATCGCTGACGAAAAGTTTCCTTTTTACTAACAGCCATAACGATACGTCCATGGTTTCTGAATTGCGGAAAGAAATCATGTCTGCGGACAGAATTGATTTTCTCGTTTCCTTTATTCGTTTTTCGGGGTTAGCGCTTCTTTTACCATACTTACGAGACTTTACAAATAAAGGAGGGCATTTAAGAGTTATTACAACGACTTACATGGGCGCGACTGACCCGAAAGCGGTGGTGGAACTTGCCAAATTGCCAAATACGGAAATTCATATTTCTTACAACGTAAAAGAAACACGTCTTCATGCAAAATCCTATATTTTCCATCGAGACAGCCAGTTTTCTACAGCTTATATAGGTTCATCCAACTTGTCTCACGCTGCCATTGCGGAAGGCCTGGAATGGAATATGAAAATCACGGAGCAGGATATGCCGTCTATTATGGAAAAAATGACGGCTACTTTTGAAACGTACTGGAATTCCGACGAATTTCAAGAGTTTCATGAGGAACAAAAAGACGAGCTCATCAAAGCCATTGATCACGAGCGAGGACGGGAGGGTAGCGGAAAAAATCAGGTCGTCTATCAATTTGACATCAAGCCCTATCCGTACCAGCAGGCTATCTTAGATGCGTTGGAAGCGGAACGAAAACAGAAGAATCATTGGAAAAATTTAGTGGTCGCTGCGACAGGCACAGGAAAAACAGCAATTTCTGCTTTTGACTACAGAAATTTCATGGGAAGCAGATTGCCACAGACCACAAGATTATTATTTGTCGCACATCGGGAAGAAATATTAAAACAGAGCCAGGCATGTTTCAGACAAGTTTTGAAAAATGCAGACTTTGGTGAACTGGCAGTGGGTGGAAATAGAGCGACCTCGGCAGAACATCTTTTCATTTCTGTACAGACCTTTAACAGTCAAAAACTTTGGGAACGTATGGACGCAGACTACTATGACATGATTATTGTCGATGAATTTCATCATGCTGCTGCGGACTCTTACCAAAAATTGCTGTCTCACTTTAAACCCAAAATTCTGTTAGGACTGACAGCAACACCTGAACGAATGGATGGAAAGTCCATTTTAACCTACTTTGATAATCGCATGGCAGCGGAAATTCGACTGTCTGATGCTATTGAGCGAAGATTGCTCTGTCCTTTCCATTATTTTGGTGTACAGGATACCACCAACTTGGAAAATGTAAAATGGACTTCTGGCGATTACGATGTAAAAGAGCTTACTGATCTGTACACGATTTCTTCTTATGGGGCAGACAAAAGAGCCTATGCCATTATGAACGCCGTAGAGCGGTATAGCGCCGATCTGCGTGATGTAAAGGGCATTGGGTTCTGCGTTTCGCAAAAACATGCCGCTTTTATGGCAGACTATATGAACAAACATGATTTGCCGTCGATAGCACTTGACGCAAACTCAAAAAAAGAAGATCGTGACGGTGCCAAACAAAAATTGGAAACGGGGGACATCAAATTTATCTTTACGGTAGATATATTTAATGAAGGCGTAGATATTCCTGCGGTGAATACCGTGCTTTTCCTTCGTCCGACGAACAGCATGACCGTCTTTATCCAGCAATTGGGGCGCGGACTTCGATTAGATAGAGGGAAAGATTGTCTCACTGTTTTGGATTTTGTGGCTCAGGCAAATAAGAAATATGATTTTGCAGGTCGTTTTACGGCACTCCTTGGGAAGAAAGATGTTTCCATCAAAAAAGAAATTGAAGGTGGATTCCCTCATGTGCCGAAAGGTTGTGCCATTCAGCTTGAAAAAGTTGCGCAGGAACGGATTCTTGATAATATAAGGAAACAGCTTAGCCGTTATGATTTCTATAAAGAACTTGTCCTTGAGATGAGAGAGACTTTAGGAAAAGTGCCGACAGCAGCAGAATTTTTTGAGGCATCAAAAGTAGAGCCCCATGTTTTTTACAATGATAAACGAACCTATGCTCGTCTTTGTGCTGACGCCGGTATTATTCCAAACTTTGAAACAACAGAAGAAGAAATACTTCTTCAAAAAGCTGTTCCAAGAATGCTTTCCATAGATTCAACGGACTGGATTTCCTTCTTGCTGTCACTCTTTAACGATGATCAGGAAGAAAGATGCTTAACAGCCTTGCAAAAGAAATACCTCCGTATGTGGCAGTGGACGATATGGGGAAAAGACTATGATGACGCAGGAATGGTCTCTCCCTTGGACGCTGTACATCGATTATCCAAGGTGACATATATAAAAGAAGAGATAATAAGTCTCCTTATTATGCAGAGGGAGAGCGTGGAAATTGTACCGAAAAAAGTAAAAGTTCCTTATATTTGTCCCTTGGACGTCTATGCAAACTACACAAGAGACCAAATTTTTGCAGCTTTAGGATTTAAAAAGCCAAACAGTATTCGTGAAGGCGTGAAATTCCTAAATATGACGAATACCGATTCCATCACAACAGACACTGATGTGTTCCTGGTGACGCTGAATAAATCAGAAAAAGAATTTTCTGATACTACCTTGTACGAAGATTATTCTATCAGCAAAACGCTTTTCCACTGGCAGTCTCAAAGTACAACTTCTGATCACTCTAAAACAGGGCAAAGGTATATACAGCAAAATAAAAAAGGAAATATTGTATTCCTCTTTGTGAGAAAAAGTAAAAAAGATGCTTATGGAAAATCAATGCCGTACACTTTTTTAGGAACTGCTCATTTCGTAAATTATGAAGGTTCTCAGCCCATGTCCATTATTTATCGTTTGGACCATCCGATTCCAGCAAAGTATATACGAACCACAGACACAGCAGGCGTGCTGTAAATGTAACTAAGAAGTACCGCTTAACGGCGGTATTTTTTTAGTGCCTTTAGACTGTGCCAGGCATGTGAGCCTGGCACAGAAAACCACCCGCTATGCGGGTGGAAAATAAATGGTTATACCAATAAAAAATCACAATCCGATTGATAACATAGAGGAGTCCAAGCCTGCTATGCATAAAGGAGAGTGATTTTTTAATAAAACAAATGCATTCACATAAGAAACGGGACGGGGCACGCAGGGACGGTTTGGGAAAATGCACCGGGCAGATTGATTGCAGGGGATTCGTAACTGGAACCTGAGTCTTTTCTCTTCACAATTTTTTCTTGTGCCTTTGTATTAATTATCTACAAAAACAACATGGGTCATTTTTAAGCCGGCCTGCCCGTAAGAAATATTTTCTATCTTTGTGAAATCGGTCAGATTTACCATATGTGTTTCTTAATCAGAAATCCTGTATTCGGTTTTTAAAATAAAAATCTGACTTCTGGAAACCTATGTTTGGAAGCGAAGTCATTTATATTCGGTGGAACGGGAGCGGAATAGCGAACCTGTTCATCGGTCACCCCCAGTTTTACAGCGGGGAAATAAATAACCAACGTATCGCTTTTGATGGCAAATACACCTCACGGACCGGGATCCCCGCGAGCAGGTATACTTCAAACCAGACGCCGGAAGCCCGTTATTTGTGTTATTAAAGAAAGCTTGTCCGCTTTATCCGGTTTAATATTTAACTCAATTTTAACTCGACACTTTATGAGTTAAAGTCGAGTTAAAATTGAGTTATCATTCAATCACTTGGTATTTAGCGTATTTCCCGCCATAAAGAAGTTTCAATCTTTTTTCTTGCTGTAGCTTCTTTATAATAGAATAAGCTTGTACTGGTGAAACTTTTAATAAATCAATAATATTTTGTTTAGTTATTATACCATTTTGTGTATTTGCCAGTTTCATTACCATTTCTGGATATCTTATACTGTCAATGCCTGTTTGACGAACATATTGAATCGTCTTTTTATTCTCTTTATAAATTTTTTTACCCAGAATAAAAGTACGTTCTTTCCCTTTTCCGAATGTCTCGATTAGTCCGGATTCAATCATATTTTCTATTGCAGAACGTACTTTATTCTCACTTAAATTTGTTCCATCGACAATTCTTTTTGTTGTAGCTCTTCTTTCCATGTTTAAAAAAGAAAGAATCATCAATGTATAAATAGATAAAGGCTTTCCTTGTCTATTCTGTTCATCCGCAACAAATTTTGCAAAAGGTAAATCTGCTTTTGCTCTTGGCAGAAAAAGTTTTACTGTTCTGTTTGTGGAGTCTGTATAATCTGGCCATGGTCTGCCAAATATGATTGAACCCTCAAATATTCTATCGATCCCTCGCCCTGTCTTTTCTGCTAACCCAATTCGTTTCAACGCATCTGCAAGTGCTGGGTTTCTGCCGTGCGGTTCAACAGTCAAAAGATTCTTTAGATTTACTCCATCTATAAAGCCTCCTGGATTACTAATCGACATTCCTTCATCATCAATCAGCAAACGCACATTTCCAAGCATTGTGTAATCCCTGTGACAAAAGGCATTTACCAAGCTTTCTCGAAATGCGGCCCAATCAAATTCTGGAATTGGAATACGAAACAGTCCATACTCCATTTCTCTTTCTGGATTCCATGCTTTTACATATGTTTCATAGGTTTCAAATAGTTCCAGCAATGGCTTATTACTATCTTCATTCATACGTACTGCGGTTCCTTCAAGAACTTGAAAAGATGCTTTGGCGGTCGGGATTAATTCTGCGATACGTTCTTCTTTACCAAGAAGCAGCATGCCCGTAATAGTTGGAACATATTGTCCGCTAATATCTGTTACAAGATGTAAAGCAATATCCAGTTCATCATCTGACAAACCTAATAATGTTTTTTCACCGCCTTGCCTTGTTTGTATAATTCTTCGAAGCCGTATACGTTGATTGGGGTCTAAGTCTTCGCAAATTGCTCCGGTAAGGGGCTGCGCCGAATAATCTAATGTTCCCAATTCTGACAGCCTTGAGGGAATTTCATATGAATACATTGGAACGATTTCGGGATCTCCGTCCCATTTTAACCGTCTACGAAGAATTTTTCCTGAAGCAGTAGATACGATTCCACGACTTCTGGGAACCTCAATTTTCAAAACATCATGGGTTTCAGCCTGAATTATTTCAGCCCGTACTGCAAGTGGAGGTACAGAATTATTTGCAATTAACGCAGTTACACCAATCGCATCTTTATGCTTTTTGTGAATACCAGTAATGGTTCCATTGTCTTCTACTCCAAGGTAAAGCGTTCCTCCGGCAGTGTTCGCCATTCCGACTATTTCCTCAATCAGCTCATTATCCGGATAGCACCTAATATCGCTTTTGAATTCTATTTCTAAGCTTTCTTTTGCAGGAATCGGTTCCATATAATTTACTCCTTACTTAACTTAATTAATTTAACATAATTATACTTTATTTTAACTCGATGGTCGAGTTAAAATGTTGATTTAACTTTCTTTCTATGATTGAATTGATTTAAATTGCCTGCATTTTCGCTTCCTCAAAAAATTTCAAATTATTTTTCCTGTTTCAGCAAATTTAAACTCGAAAGGGATACTATAATGGCAGCGCTAAGGACTGTTCCTTTCCGGAGAGGGGACAGGGAAAGGAGAAAAGAGTATGGCTAAGAAATTGGAACTTAAATTCCTGACTTCCGCGAATACGGAGCTTATTGTGAGCATTGCCGATCCGAAGGACGGGCTCGCTTTGTCCGCCGTGCAGGCGGAGGCCGCAAAAATCATGCCGGTGCTGGCAAACGGCAAGGGCGTCGGGGCGGCTTCTTTCGCTAAGGCGGTCATGGTGACCACTACGGAAGAGGAAATTCATTAATTTTAAAAGAAGACTATCAAGAGAAATATATGGAAAAGGAAAGGAGGGATAATGATGGCAGTTTCCAAATCTGTGGAAAAGACAAGGCTTCTGGTACGTGTTGAAAATACGGACGGTTCTTTGAAGAATCTGACTTTTAACAATATCAGGGAAAGCGCGTCTGATGAAGAGCTGCTTCATGCGGGGAAGGCGATCGCCGGACTGCAGGTGAAGGCGCTTGATTCTGTCCGCCGCTCTGATGTGGCTGTTCTGACTGACGGCGAATAATCCGCCGGAGACGGGCAGGGAAGGGCCCGGGGTATGGACTCGGGCTTTTCCTTTTTAGGATAGGACGCTCTCCCGTCCGGTTTTGAAAATAGGGTTCGCAGGGCTGCGGAAACGCCTATTGACAGACGGGGGAGAAAGTTCTATTCTTAAATCAATACAGAACATATGTTCTACAAAAAGGAACAGTATTTTATAAAAGATGCAAAAACGAGGAATTTCTTGTGACGGAAGTGGATATTTCTTAAATGAAAGTGAGGATTGGGAATGCATTTTGATTATATCAGGCTTCGGGCGCGTATCCGTGAGAAGCTGGGGTCTGACGTTGTTTTTGCGGCAAGGCTGGGGATCAGCAAGACGTCTTTGTCTCTGCGGCTGAATAATCAGCTTCATTTTTCCCAGCGGGATATTTATAATTCCATGCGGATTTTGCAGATCAGGCCGGATGAGGTGGGGGCGTATTTCTTTGAGCGGCCCCGTTGTGAGGAGTTTTATTTTTGACGGAAAGGAGGGCCTATGGATGCAGGTTCGTGGATGGAGGCTTTTGAGCGGGCTTCAGAGCGGCTTGTGGAGGACTGGCAGGTGAAGCTGGTGACGACGGGTCTTTTGGCGGAAGGGGTTTTTCCTGTGGAGCTGATCAGTTTATTTGCACTGGCGGTATTTATTGATCTGGTGACGAAGTGGATGGCGCTTGCCCACAAGTATCTGGAGGCGAAGGGGGAAGAGGATCGTGATATGGTATCGTGCATTCTGGCGATTCCCTCGGCGCATCGGGCCGGAATGATTTCCAGCAGGCAGATGAAGCGGCAGTTTGCCGGAAAGATGGTGCTTTATATTCTGCTGACCGTCGGCGGCGGTGCGGCAGACCGGCTTCTGGCAAGCGTGGGACGGCCGGACCTGTTTATGGAAATGTGTGTCAGTTATCTGGCGGCGTCGGAGATGCTGAGTATCGTGGAGAATCTGAATGATGCCGGTGTCGGGGTGCTGTCGGGGCTGGTAAGAAAGATGAAAAGGAAGTGATGAGGGGAAGGAAGTATTTCTTTCTGTAAAATATGGATAAACGGATTATGACTTTGGATGAAATAGGAGCGCGCCTGGAAGCTGCTCGCGGGAGGATTGACCGGATTTACTGCCACTGGACGGGGGCGCCGTACCAGCTGGTGGAGTGCCTGGCATATCATGTGGTGATTGACCGGGGCGGGTACTGCCATGTGATTCATGAGGATTTCACGGAGTGCCTGGCGCATACATGGCACAGGAACAGCCGGTCGATCGGTGTGGCGCTGGCGTGCTGCCGTGACGCATGCTGCTACTATGACGCGCCGAGCGGTGTGGATCTGGGGTGTGAGCCGCCGACAGAGGCGCAGGTGGAAGCGCTTGCGATGTTCTGCGCGAGGGCTGTGGAAGAACTTGGACTGTCGGTATCAGATATTTACACACATGCAGAGATGGCCGCTTTTGACGGGTACGGGATCGGTAGCGGTGATCCGGATATGCGCTGGGATCTACTTTATGTCCCCGATTACGGTGACGGCGGCCGGCTGGTTCCCGGCGGTGAGCTGATTCGGGGGAAAACGAAATATTACAGGAAGCAGAGGAGCGGGCTCCTGTGTTTATGAGGAAAGACGCTGTCTTGTCAGGAGACGGCGTTTTTACGTGGGCGTAAAAGAAAATATGGGAATGAAAAAGAGTATCTTCTCCATGCGGGAGTGAAGATACTCTTTTCTTTTGTCATATATCCCGCCGTGGAAAACAGGCGGTATTTATTTTTCGGTATTTACACAAGACTTGAAATTTGCTGTTTTATTGGTCCACATATCAGTAATTTCTGTAAACAGGCTTCCAGATCACTGATTTCACGGCTTTTTTAACATCATTCGTCTGTACTCTGTTCAAGCCCTGTTTTACGGCACATTCTGCTACTGCAGCAGCCACTGTTTCAGAAAACTGCGTTAATTTGGATACCGGCGGCAGAACAGCAGCTCCTTCCACATTGATTTCAAGAAATTCACCGAGAGAATGTGCAGCGGACGAAATCATTTCATCTGTGACCAGAGAGGCATTAACAGAGATACTTCCCAGTCCCAGTCCAGGATATATCAGGGCATTATTTGCTTGTCCGATAATATAAGTCACCCCATTGTATTCAACAGGTTCCGCAGGAATACCGGTTGCGACCATTGCTCTGCCATCAGACCATTTGATGATGTCTTCTGCGGTTGCTTCTGCCAATTCCGTTGGATTACTAAGCGGGAAAATAATCGGGTGGTCACACCATGATGCCATGGCTTTTACTATTTCCTTGGTAAATGTTTTCGGAGCGGTTGAGGTTCCCACGAGGATCGTAGGTCTGACAGCCATCACTGCTGCAGTTAAATTATTCAGTTTTTCCGGATTATCGAACTCAGAACGTGCTCTTGCAAACGGTTTTTGCTCAGGTGTCAAGTCATCCATATCGTCAAAAAGCAATCCCTGTTTATCCACCATATAAAAGTGATTTCGTGCTTCTTTTTCAGATAATCCCTGTGCGACCATTTCCCTGAATATACGGTCGGCGATACCGGCTCCGGCCGTGCCCGCTCCAAAACACATGTAGGTATGATTTGTAAGTTTCTCTCTATTGATTTTCATTGCTCCAAGAATACCGGCTAATGTTATTATGCCGGTTCCCTGACAATCATCATTAAAAACAGGATAGGTTTTTTGATACTTCTTCAAGATGGTTGCAGCATTAGACCGTCCAAAGTCTTCAAAATGCAGATACAGATCGGGAAATAGATTTTCAGCCGTTTCAACAAATCGATTCACGAAATCATAATAATGATCACCATATATCCTCTTGTGACGGTTTCCAAGATAGAAAGGATCTTTTAATAAGGATTCCCGATTAGATCCGCAGTCCAAGACAACCGGAAGTACTGTCTGCGGATCTATACCGGCAGCGGCAGTATAGACCATCAATTTTCCGACAGAAATATCTACACCATTGGTACCCCAGTCACCAATGCCAAGAATGCCTTCTGCATCAGTAACAACAATAAGACGGATCTTTCTGTCTCCGGCAGCCTGTTTAAGCGAAGTTTCAATAGATTCCGGATGATCGATGGAAAGGAACGCTGCATACTGTGGGTTGATAAATTGTTCACTATACTGTTCGATGCTCTCCGCAATAACCGGATCATAAACAATTGGCATTAACTCTACCAGATGTTCACTGAATACATGAAAGAACAGCGTTCGATTGAAGTTAAAGACTTCCATCAGAAAACGTCTTTTCTCAATCAAAGAAGTTTTTCTTTCCATTTGGCGGTAGATACGCTGTGCCTGCGTTTCTATATCTTCCACACAAGGCGGAAGCAACCCCTCCAATCCAAGTTTTTTTCTTTCCGATTCCGTAAATGCGGTTCCCTTGTTCAGGAATGCATCGTCCAATAGCTCAAATCCTGTCTTCATCGCATTCGTCTCCTTTTTATATTTAAAAACACGTTGCCTTTAATATAAATATCTTATCATGAGGCTATATTTTTGTGAAATAATAGTATTTGCAGAGTTAAGATTGTCCGGATAATCAATAATTTGTAACATCCATCAAAAAAATTAATATTTTATCCGGGGTTTTCTTCTGTTGTAATTGCTTTCATAAGGGATGCTTCTGTGGTTATGTTTTTGTCCAAAACGATTTTAACAAAAAGGTTTTCTATTTCTGATTTCTATATGCCGTTCCATGAATTACAATTCTATATGCCGTTCCATGAATTACAATTTTAAAATATATAAAAATAAAAAAGTAAGGGGAAAACAGAATTTCCTACCTTACTTTTTCTTTTAATCTGTGATGGTTCCGATTCCCGGCTGATCCATTTTTTCCACTTTTACCGCTTCCAGATGGTAGAAGGGGGCGGTGAGATGGTCGTTCAGATGGACAGTGGCTTCGCGGAGGATGCCATACACTTTGATCCATGTGACGCCGTCTTCATAGCCGGTGAAGTCGCCGTCAGAGGTAAATTCAAAATCCACATAGCCGCCTGTACAGTAAGGACAGGTGGGGCCGTTTCTTCCTACGAAGTAGTGGCCGTTGATGGAAATAAAATAGCCTTCGATGAGGACAGTTTTGTCTTTGTAGTCGCGGAAGTTCATGAACCAGTCGTTGATCTGTGTCATATACCGCTTATCGCCGACGACGATGTCTATGTTGTTGTAATCGAAGTTTTGCCGGTCCGTTTCCAGATTGTAGGGATATTCAAAGACAGGATACTTCGATTTTTTTCCTTCAGGAGCAGCCGGTTTAGGCGCCGGCTGTTCTTCTTTCTGCGGAGCCGGCTCCGGTGTTTCTGCCGGCGCCGGTGTTTCCTTGGCCTCCGGAGGAGTTTCCGCTTTTTTTGCTTCCTGCACGGTTTTCCTGGTAATGATCTGCGGCGGATCCTGCGCTTTTTCCTGTGTGCCGCAGCCGCCTAAGAGAAGAAGCGGCAGGCAGAGAAGCCATATTTCTTTCTTCATTTAAAAGCCTTCTTTCATTTTCCGTATGCCCGCGGCGATAAAGAGGAGGACAATGTCAGTGACGACAATGGATGCTCCTGTGGGAATCGAGCCCATGTAGGAGATGGTGAGTCCTGCCATGAATGTGGCCACGGAGAAAACGGAGGAGAGGATGATCGTCGTCTTGAACTGCCGGCAGAGCTGCATCGCGGTGAGCGAAGGGAATACGATCAGGCTGGAAATAAGGAGCGCGCCCATCATGCGCATGCCAAGGACGATCGTGATGGCTGTGAGAAAGGCGATGATCATATTATAGAGCCTTGTCCGTGTGCCGGTGGCGGAGGCGAACGGTTCATCAAAGGTGACTGCAAATATACGGTTATAAAACAAAATGAAAAGGAGCACGACGGAGATGCCGAGGATGACGGAAAGGCGCACGTCATCGGCGCTCATGGCAAGGATGCTGCCGAACATGTAGTTGCACACGTCGGTATTCATTCCCGTACTTAAGGAAATCGTCATGACGCCGATGGCAAGAGCGCCGCTGCAGAGAAGAGCCGTGGCAGAGTCGCCTTTGATCTTCGCGCTGTCTTTCAGCTGGAGAAGGAAAAAGGCGGCGGCGATGCAGGCAGGGATGGAAATGGTGAGGGGCTCTGCGTGGAAAGCATAAGCGATGGCGAGGGCGGCAAATCCCACATGGGAGAGTCCGTCGCCGATCATGGAGTACCGTTTCAGTACAAGGCTGGTTCCTAAGAGGGAAGCGCAGAGGGAAACAAGGCAGCCCACAATGATGGCACGCACCATGAAGGGATAGCTGATCATTTCAATAAAGATATCCATCATAGCCCGCCTCCTGCAAATCTCTGCCCCACGGGGCTTCTGAGATACTCTTCCGTCGTCCCGAAGAACTGCTGTGTCCCGCCGGACAGGTGGAGAATACGGTTTGCCTGTCCCAGGGTGCCGCGGATGTCGTGGGAAACCATGATGACAGTGACGCCATACTTCTCTATGCAGTCTTTGAAAATATGGTAAAGCTCACCGGTCATGATGGGATCAAGGCCGGTCACCGGCTCGTCCAGGAGCAGGAGTTTTCCCGTGGCGCAGAGTGCCCGCGCAAGGAGTACTCGCTGCTGCTGGCCGCCTGAAAGATCGCGGTAGCACCGTTTCTTCAAGTCGGCGATGCCGAGCATTTCCATTTTTTCTTCCGCGTCTTCTTTATCCGATTTTCGATAAAAAGGGTACATGCCGCAGCGGTTCAGCCGGCCTGAAAGGACGACTTCCCACACGCTGGCGGGAAAATCTTTCTGCACGGGGGTCTGCTGGGGAAGGTATCCGATTTCCGTAGGCTTGAAGCCATCGGCAGTTACGATTTCCCCGCCCGATATTTTTTTCAGGCGCAGAAGCGCTTTCACCAGTGTGCTTTTTCCTGCGCCGTTTTCACCGACGATTCCGAGGTAGTCCCCTTCATCGACAGAGAAATTCAGGTCGGAAAGAACCGCTTTTCCGTCATAGGATACGGAAAGATGGCGGCATGTAAGCAGACTCATCAGTTGAGCGCCTCCTTGAGAACTTTCACATTATGGTTCATGAGGTCAATATAAGTTACGCCTTTTTTGAATTCTTCATCGCTTACGTTGTGGACGGCGTTCAGAAGCTCATTTTTTGCGCCTGTGGCTTCCGCGATGGCTTTGCTCATCTGTTCATTGGACATCTCGATGTGGAATACGACGGGAATATGGTCTTCCTTCACCTTATCCACGAGGAAGGCAATAGTTGCCGGATTGGCTTCCGTATCAGTGGAGCAGCCGGGGAAAGCGGCGTAGTAGGTCAGGCCGAATTCTTTGGCGAAATAAAGGAAGGGGAAACGGTCACCGACGATGATTTCTTTTCTCTTCGCGTGATCAATGACGTCATGGAAATCCTTATCCAGTTTTTCCAGTTTCGCAATGTAAGCCTCAGCGTTTTTCTGATAAGTCTGGGCATTGTCCTTGTCGAGACCGGAAATGGTTTCGGTGAGGGCTTTTACGATCTGGATAGCGTTGGCGGGAGAGGTCCAGACATGCTCATCCATTTCAGGGCCTTCTTCGCCGTCATGGTGGTGGTGCTCCTTGTCATCATGATGATGCTCTTTATCATGGCTGTCCTTGTCATCGTGGTGATGTTCTTTGTCTTCGTCATGATGATGGTCCTTATCTTCCTCATGGTGATCTTTGTCGTCGTGATGGTGTTCATGTTCTTCTTCCTGCATGCCTTCAGACATTTCTTCTTCATACAGTTTGACGGTATCCATCATTTTGAGTGTTTTGAGCTTGCTCTTGTCTATGGAGCTTAACATGCCGTCCACCCATTCATCGGAGTCGCCGCCGGTGTAAACGAAAAGATCGCTCTTGCCGATGGCCTGGATGTCTTTCGGAGACGGTTCATAACTGTGGGCTTCCGCGCCCGGTTTGAGAAGCATCGTGACCTCTGCTTTATCGCCGACAATCTGGCGGACAAAGTCGTAAGAGGCGAAATTGGTACAGATGATTTTCAAAGGTTCTTTCCCCTTGGAATCGGGAGTGCCGCTCTTGTTTAATGAACAGGCGGCAAAAGCAAAGACGGCGAAGCACGCCATCAGGCAGGCAATTATCTTTTTCATGGAAATCCTCCTAACTAATACAATGGAAATAAAAATGCAAGCGCCGGTTTTAATCGGTGAGCTTGACACGGAGGGTGACCAGCGTGGAGGAAACCGTGAGAAGAGAAACGGCGGAAAGGGAAAGAATGGCGGAAAAAAGATGGGGGATGGAAACAGATCCTCCATTGTCCGCCGGGATCGTGACAGACGAACAGACGGAAAGCGTCCGGAGGCACAAATCGATCTTTTCGCAGATCGGGCAGGGATCGCTGCCATGGCCGTGGTCATGGGACAGTTCTTTTGCAATGAAAAAGAAGGATAGAGCCAAAGTGAGAACGAAAGCGGCACTGATGAAGAGCGCTGTCAGTTTTCTGCGGTATGCCATGATTCCTCCTTTTAGTAATAGAAATAATAATAGAAATAAAAAAGCGCACGTTTTAAAGGCGGTGCGCAGTCCCGTAAAGTTTCTCAGCGGCAGTCTTTGCAGACGCCGTAAACCGTCGTTTTCGATAAATCAATGTCAAACTTGTCACCGCGGAGGACGTCCCTGAGCAGTTTATCGGAAATTTTCTGTGTCATATGGGTCGTCCGGCCGCATTTCAGGCAGGTGATGTGAAGCTTGTCATCACAGGTTTCCGATGAGACATAGCGGTACACATTTTCCCGGTTGTTCTTGCCCGGCGAGCGGAGAATAAGGCCTTCCCGCTCCAGCATGGCGAGATTTCGGTACACTGCGCTGACGCTGATTTTCGCGTGCTCTTCCGCAACAAGCTGCGCCGCCAGATCCCGTGCGGAAATGGTCATGTCAGGGTGGCTTTTGAAGAATTCAAATAATTTTTTTCTCTGTTCGGTCATATACATGGAAGCACACTTTCTAAATATGCGATTTTCTCGCAAATTATTATAACACAGTGGAAACGAATGTCAAATAAAATAATGAAATGAAGAAAGAAAAAGTTTTTCAGGAAATATTTCCGCCGGATCGGGAGCGGGCAATCATTTTTTTCAGCGCCCGCTTCACCACGTCTTGAAAGCGTTGTTCCGCTTTTTCATAAACCTCATGAGGAGCGACGGATTCGCTGTCTGTCCGTTTGGCGACGACGCCGCAGATGGAAGCGGCTTTCAGCCCCAGCACGGCACAAAGTGTGAAAAGGGTGGCGTTTTCCATTTCATAATTCGTACATCCGATATGCCGGAAATCTTCCAGAGAACCTTGCAGCCGTTTCAATACATAGCCGCCGAAGCTGTCATACCGTTCCTGTCCCGGCCAGAAGCTGTCAGTGCTGATGGAAATCCCCGTTTTGAAAGGGATGCCCGATTCCTCTGCCGCTTCGCGGAGCGCAAGGACAGTATCCATGTCAGCTGCTGCCGGAAATTCGATGGGGGCGTATGCGCGGGAAGCGCCGTCCATGCGGACCGATGCCGTATTGATGACCACATCGCCCGGGTGCAAATCGTCCTGAATCGAACCGGTCGTACCGACGCGGATGAATGTTTCCACGCCGAGGCGGGCCAGTTCCTCTACGGCAAAGGTGACGCAGGGGCCGCCCATGCCGGTGGACATGACAAGGACAGGCGCATTTTCCACCCGGGCGAGCCATGTGGTGTAATCTCTGTGGGAGGCGACGAACAAAGCGTTCTCATCCAGCGATTTTGCAAGGCCTTCCACACGGCCCGGGTCGCCGGGGACAAGGGCGTACTTCGCGCCGCGGATCATGCCGGCAGAAAGCCCCGTGTGGTACATGATTTCTGCCGGACCGGCGTAATTTTTCACATGGTGCTCCTTTCATAAAACCTGTGCTTTTTTCTATTATAGCACTCATCAGGCATATAAAATAAGAAAAATAATTATAGGGTGTGAAAGGTGACGCTGGCGCACATAGTGCGATTGAGGTACTTGCTTGTCGTAATAATTTAAATCGTAAAAGAATAGTTAGCTTGCAGCTGACAGCTCACAGCTAACAGCTAATAGCTAATAGCTATTACCCTTTTTGCCGGCTTCCTCACCACGGCAGCGGTCCTTCACGTTCGCTTCGTATGACACCTAATGGAAATCATATGCTTCGGCTTTTAACTCACAGCTAATGGCTAACAGCTAATGGCTAACAACTTGCAGCTGACAGCTCACAGCTGATAGCTTTTATTTTCTTACCGTTTCCCTCACCACAGCAGATCCTTCACTGGCGCTTTGAATGATGTCTTACCGTTAGTGACATTTATCAGCCAATAAAAAAAGACCACCCATAGCAGCGGGAGAAAATGCTTTTCTGTTTCACCGCACTATTCTGTGTCTATCGTTTTCGATGCAGAGGGGAATGTATGGTACAATGGAAAAAATCCCTTTATTTTACAAAGGAGCAGAGTATGTACGAAGAGACAACGATTGCCGCCATCGCTACCGCGCCCGGTGAAGGGGGGATCGGCATCATTCGCCTGAGCGGCGTTTCCGCATCGGAGATCGCGGATAAAATATTTCATACGGGAAAAATTAAAACGTTTAAAGAAGCTGTGCCTCGCATGATGTATTTCGGCCATGTGATGGACGGCGGAAAGCGGATTGACGAAGGTCTTGCGGTGTACATGAAAGCCCCTCATTCCTACACGGGAGAAGACGTGGTGGAAATCCAGATCCACGGCTCGGCGGAGGCTCTCCGGGAAACACTGTCCCTTGCTTTGCGCAGCGGCGCAGTTCCTGCCATGCGCGGCGAATTTACCAAACGGGCTTTTTTGAACGGGCGTCTTGATCTGGCGCAGGCGGAAGCCGTCATGGACATTATCAGCGCGAAAGGGGAAGCGGCACTTACCCAGGCGGAAAGCCATTTGTCCGGCGCGCTTTCCGGTTTCGTCCATGAGGTTATGGAAGAGCTCAAAGACCTCATTACGAAATTGGAAGTGACCATCGACTATCCTGAAGAAGATTTGGAAGACCTTACCATGGAAGAAACAGGGGACGCTTTGGAGAAAATTGACAAATCCCTGTCGGCGCTTCTGAAACGGTCCGAAGAGGGACGGGTTATCAGGGACGGGCTCCGCACCGCGATTATCGGGAGACCAAACGCGGGGAAATCATCCCTGCTGAATGCTCTCCTGCAGGAAGAACGGGCGATTGTCACCGATGTGCCGGGGACGACGCGGGACACCATTGAAGAGGCGGTTCACATATCGGGGGTGTCCCTCCTTCTTATGGATACTGCCGGTCTGCGGGAAACAGACAATAAGGTGGAGCAGATCGGGATCAAACGGGCGCGGGCATCCATGGAAAAAGCAGATCTCATTCTTGCGGTCATTGACGGTTCGTCGCCTCTGGAGGAGGAAGACAAAGAGATTCTTCACAGCCTCGTCGGAAAAAAGGCGATTGTCATTTTAAATAAATATGACCTCACGCCGGAAGTCAAGGCGGAAGATATATGGGAAATCGCGGGACATGTTCCTGTAGTTTCTCTTTCCGCCCGTTACGGGAGCGGGATGGACGAACTGCGGGACGAACTGCGGAAGATCACCGAAAAGCAGGATGCCGACGCGGGCCGTGTCCTCTTCTTGACCAACCTTCGCCATGTGGAATTGGTACGGAAAGCGCTGGACAATGTCATCCGCGCGAGAGCTTCCGTCCGTGAGGGCCTTCAGGCGGACTTCATCGTTATCGACCTTACGGAAGCCTGGAAAACGATGGGGGAAATCACGGGCGATACTATGGATGATGAACTGATCCATTCCATTTTCAGCCGCTTCTGCGTGGGGAAATAAAGTACTTCCATAAATCATGGGGCAGAGAATCAAGCGGATATGTTTGGATAAGGCGGCGGAGCTGCCGGACGTTTTCCGGCGGGCTTCCCGCTTTTGCATTGACTTTTATTTTTTCTTATGGTAATAATGAAAATATCTATCATTATCATATTTACCTGAAGCGGGGTATATATAAATGAAAAAATATGTAAGCAGTTCCATTCTGCTTGTCTTGAGCCTTCTTTTTGTCATCGGGGAGCAGACGGTGGCGGGACCATGCCCTGTTATACCGGACGGCAGATTTATGGTGTGCCATTGGGCGGGGCAGGCGGTTCTCGGCGTGGGGATCGTGCTTGTGGTTCTTTCGCTGCTTCATCTGGCCTTTAAAAATGACGGTATGAAATTGGGTTTAGATCTGGCAGTCATTGCCAATGCCGTCCTTTTACTGATGATTCCCAACCGCCTTATTCATCTTTGTATGAAAAACCATATGCGCTGCCATACGGTTATGGAGCCTTTCGTACTGGTCATGGGGGTATTGATGATCGCGGCGGCGCTGGGTGATTTCTTTTTCCGGCGCCGCGTCGTGAAGAAAGAGGCCGCCCATGGATCTTAACCGGCTGCCCTGGAGGAATCTGTCCCGCAGGCCGCTGCGGACGGCGGCTCTCCTCGTGCTTACCTTTTTCCTTTCCTTTGTCATTTTTGCCGGATCCATGGCAGTCGTGAGCCTTCAGAACGGTCTGGAAACATTGGAAAATCGTCTTGGCGCGGACATTATCGTCGTACCGAACACGGCAAAACGGAAAGTAGATCCTAAAACGATGATACTGGACGGGACACCGGGCTATTTTTACATGGAACGGGAAAAGATGGTGCTGATTTCCCATATCGAAGGCGTGGAAAAGGTGTCACCCCAGATCTTTCTCGCGTCCCTTTCCGCTTCATGCTGCTCTGTTCCGGTGCAGATTATCGGGTTTGAGCCGGAAACGGATTTTATTATCCAGCCGTGGATTCGCGAAAGCTACGGCAGAGAACTTGCCCATGGCGATGTGGTGGTGGGCTCGGCAGTCAATGCGGACGTAGGCGATACGATCCGTTTTTACAACAAAGACTGCCGCATTGTAGCGAAACTGGCGGCAACCGGTACGGGGCTTGATACCGCGGTCTATACGAAAGCGGAGACCATACGGACGCTCATCGAGGCATCGTCGAAGATGGGGCTGAATCCGCTCTTTGAAGGCGATGTGGAAAACGTTATTTCTTCCGTTTACATCAAAGTAAAAGACGGTTATGACATTAAAAAAGTGACGGAAAATATCAATCTCCGTGTACGCCGTGTGAAGGCGGTACAGATGAAAGACATGCTTTCCGAAATAGCGGGCAGCCTTTCAGGGATTTCAAAAACGATCACCCTTCTTTTCGCGGCGGTCTGGGTGATGGTGTTCATCGTTCTGGTCGTTTCTTTCTCCGTCCTTGTGGGAGAAAGGAAAAAAGAATTTGCCCTGCTCCGCGTGATGGGAACGTCACGAAGAAAACTGGCAGGGATTTTATTGAAAGAAACTCTTATCCTGAGCGTTTCCGGCGGCGCGGCAGGCGTGCTCATGGGACTCCTTGTGGTGATTCCTTTCAGCGGGCTCATTGAAACGGGACTGAAACTGCCCTTCCTTCTTCCCGGGATCAGGGAAACGGGATGGCTGGCGTTTGCCGCGATGGCGGTCATCTGCCTGGCGGGCCCCGCGGCATCGGCATATGCTGTGCTGCGCCTGTCCCGTGTCGATCCCGCGACGATTTTAAGGGAGGGTGAATAAATGCGTCTGGAAGCGGAACAGGTAACGAAACAATACCAAACGGATCCGAAAAAAGCACGGTTTGCTTATGCCCTTTCCCGAACCGATCTGGTGGTGGAGAGCGGAGAATTTGCCGTCATTACAGGAAAATCGGGAAGCGGGAAATCCACGCTCTTCCATATCCTTGCAGGGCTGCTTCAGCCGACATCGGGCTGCGTGCTGGCGGGAGGAAAAGATTTGTACCGCATGGCGGACAGCGAACTGTCAAAGTTCAGAAATGAAAATATCGCTGTCATTCCCCAGGGAGGGGGAGCGATTTACAGCCTGACGGCGGAAGAAAATATCCGTCTGGCCCGGAATATCTATGGAAAGAAAGAAGAGCAAGACATCCTGCCGATCATGAGAGAATTGGGGATCGAACTGCTGAAAGACGCGTATCCCTCCGAACTTTCCGGCGGCGAGCTGCGCCGCGTGGCCATCGCGAGAGCGCTCTTTCAGGGCACAGGGATCCTTCTTGCCGACGAGCCGACTTCTGACCTTGATGAAGAGAATACGGATATCGTCGCAAAGCTCCTCCGCCGGGCGGCAGACAGCGGAAAAACGGTTTTTGTCGTCACCCACGAGATGGATATGCTGCCCTATGCCGATTCCCACTACATTATGAAAGAAGGCGTTCTGAGGAAGGCCGATGAGAATAGTTAGCTGTTAGCTGTGAGCTGTAAGCTGTCAGCTATTAGCCGTTAGCCGTTAGCTGTTAGCTGTTAGCTATTAGCTGTTAGCTGTGAGCTGTCAGTTGCAAGCTAAATATTCTTTTATGATATGATCCTTGTATAAAACGTTAAACGTCATCCTGAACGAATGTGAAGGATCTATACCCGTGGTGAGGGAGCCGGTAAGATTACTTCCGCCATTTGGAAGTCTTGGAACATTCTTCACGCCGTTCGTAAATGACATGGTATAATAAAAATAAATTTGCGATGGAAAAATCAGGGAGGACGCATGAGCCGGGCAGATACACAATACCTTGGAATTATAAAGAATATACTGGACGCAGGAAGCTTAGGCGATAACCGCACGGGAATGCCGGCGTATAAACTGCCGCACCAGATCATGCAGTTTGATTTGGAAAAGGAGTTTCCGATCCTGACCACCAAGTTTGTGGCATTCAAGACATCGGTGAAAGAAATCCTTTGGATATGGCAGAAACAGTCCAATGATGTGCGTCTTCTCCAGCAGTGGAACTGCCATGTGTGGGATGAATGGATGCGGGAAGACGGCACCATCGGAAAGGCTTACGGCTACCAGCTCGGCAAGTATCATCAGGTGGATACGCTTCTGGAAACGTTGAAAAAAGATCCTCAAAGCCGCCGTATGGTGGTAGATCTGTGGAATGTGAAGGATCTGCCCGATATGGCGCTGTATCCCTGTGCGTTTCTTACGATGTGGGATGTTTCTGACGACGGCCGCTTAAATTGTATGCTCGTCCAGCGCTCGGGGGATATGGGTCTTGGCGTTCCTTTTAATATGGCGCAGTATGCGGCTCTTGTCCACCTGATTGCCCAGGTGAGCGGACTCCGCGTCGGACTTTTTACGCATGTTATCAATAATGCCCATGTGTATAAAAACCACGTGGACGCTATGAAGACACAGCTGGCCCGTCTGCCGAAGGCTTACGACGCGCCTGTCCTGAAACTGAATCCCGATGTTCATAATTTCTACGACTTCAAGCCGGAGGATATCGTGCTGGAAAATTATAAGCACCATGAAAAGATTGCCATGGAGGTTTCCGTATGAGCCTGTCCATCATCGTTGCCCGCGCGGCGAACGGTGTCATCGGTAATGATAATAAACTCATCTGGCATTTGCCGGACGATTTGAAAATGTTTAAATCCCGCACGATGGGACGCCCCATCATCATGGGAAGAAAGACCTTTGAGAGTCTGCCGAAAGTGCTTCCCGGCCGCGTCCATTATGTGCTGACAGGAAACAAGGCATACAGCGTGCCGGAAGGGGTTTATGTGTTCCACACTGTAAAAGAATTGCTCTCTGCTCTTCCTGAAGGGGAAAACTTTATCATCGGCGGGGAAAAGATGTACGAAGCCATGTTTCCCTATGCGGATAAAATGTATATCACGGAAATAGAAAAAGAGTATGGCGGCGACGCGGTATTTCCTTCTTTTTGCAAAGAAGAATGGAAAGAGACGGAATCTGTCATGGGGAAGGGAGATCCGGTCCATCGCTTTGTCACTTATGAAAGAGTGAGAGGATAAGCGCCGCGGAAGCGGATAATAAGATTGAGCAAGAGTGGTTGCGGTTTGCAGACGGGGAGGATGTATGCGGAAACGTCAGGGGTTCGCCTTGCTTTGGGCGGTATCGGCGGTAAGCATCGTATTTCTTCTCGGAGGGGCCGCTTTTTTTATGCTCCGGGCAGCGCTGCGCTCTGAACAGGCTATGGAGATTGAGGCAGATGAAGCCTTTCTGGTACAGGAAGTCATGGAAACGATCAAGTATAACAGCCGCCTGCAGGGCGCGCTCCCTGTTCCTTCCGGAGACGTGGCGCGGAACGGACGGCAGTACCATATTTCAATAGAAGAAAATCATCGAATGATAGAGGGCGTGGAAATGCGGGAAGTCTCCTGCACTGTCACCGATAAGACAGGCACGTCCTTTTCTGCTGCCATGCTTTTGGAGGCGCCATGAAACGGAAAGGATTCGTTCTTATGGAAGTCCTGCTGGCGCTTCTGCTCCTGTCAGCACTGGCGGCGGCTGTTTTCCCGATTCTCGGGCAGACGGCGGGAGCCATGGCATTTATGGACCGGCGGAGGCGGGCAGTGAACGAAGCCGTTTTTGCTGCCGATTTCATGATAGAGAAGATACGGAACAATCTCAGGGAAAGCGCGGTGCAGATGAGCGGGAACGTGTACAGGTACGAAGCGTATATATGGGTGAAGGATGGCAAGAATAAAAAGAAAAAAGTACGGGCTCCTTACAGCTTTTTCGTAGAGGGAGAAAAACTCAAGGTCCGTCTTCATAACGGCATGAGTGAGCCTGTGACAGGAGAGAATACGGGGAGCACGGAAATGACGGCGTTCCTTCCGCCGGAAGAAGGATCCGTATTTCAAGTACAGCCGAAAGGGCTGGTGAACGTATCTTTCCGGATGGAAAGCCGGAATCCGAAAGAAACGTATGCTGTGAAAACAGCGATTCTTCCTTATCGTGATTTTTACGGGGTGCAGTAATGAGCAAGCGGAAGGGATTTATGGCGGTGTCGCTCCTGCTCCTTCTGTCGGCGCTCACAGCAGTGCTGGGAGGACTTTTCTTCGCTCTTTCACGGGGGCGCGGCGGGAGTCTGGCTTATGGGAACGGACTGTCTGCCATATACACGGCGGAGAGCGGAGCAAACTGGGCGCTCGCCTCTTTAAAACAGGGACCTGTAGAAAATAAAGAAATAACCATCTCTTTAGACGGCAGAGAAGCGCGTGTCCGTATTTCTTCCGTGACGAAAGAGGGAAATACATGGAAAGGAAAGATTTCTTCCGACGGTGTGGATTTACAAACGAAAGTGATGCGCTTTGTGAAAATTACTTTTACTGTAGAAGATGAAGGGGAGCGGAAAATCATGGTGGAAAGCGTGGAGAGTGACCGATGAGGTTGTGGACAGAAGGCATAGTATCACGGGTGAAGGCTTTCCTGCCTGCAGGAGGACGGAAAACCGTGGTCATGGCGGCGGCAGGGCGGTTATGGCTGGCGGAAATGGAAAAAGGGAAGTACCTTGCAAAGAAAAGCGCAGCGCTTCCAAAGATAACGGAAGAATCCCTTGCGGAAGCGTTTTCCTCCCTCAGCGGCATAGGGGAACGTGAGATAATCTTGATTTATAATTCTTCCGATCTTCACACGGTGTGCAGAACATTTCCCGCTATGACGGAAGAAGAACTGGCAGAAACCATGTACTGGGAGCAGGACAGGATTTTTGGCGTCCGCGAGGATTTACGGCTTTCATGGAAAGCGCTTTCGGAAGATGTTACCGGCTGGACAGTATCTCTGGCAGGAGTGCGGGAAGACTCGGTGGCATGCTGGCAGTCAGCGGCGGAAAAAGCGGGGAGAAAAATAACCCGGTGCATACCCGTGACGGCGGTGGAACTTCCGCGGGAGCGGCGGCCGCTGTATTTGTATGGGAAAGGAAAGTCTGCACTCTTCCTCTTCCGTGAAGAGCATGTGCAGGAATCACGGATACTGAATACAGCCGACGCTGATAAAAAATTACAAGTATTTCTCCGTCATCTGTCAAAATCCTATGAAATAGAAGGGAGGGACATCGTTTTCATTCCCATGAGCGGCGGAGTGAAAGAAATTCCTTTCTGGAAAGATTTGGCAGAAAAATGGCGGGAGAAAATTAAAACTTTGTCCCTGCCGGACGAAATAGAACCGGAACCGGATGATTTTACGGATCCGGCTGATGAAAGAGAAGCCTTTTCTGAGGAAAGCGGAGAAGAGGATCATCTTGTAAAAACTTTTGCCTGTGGAGAAGAAATGGAAGAGGAATTGTGGACGATCCTTCTTCCTGTCATGGAAGCAGCGGACGGAGCAGAGATGGATTTTCTTGCCGGGAAAAAGAGGAAAGTACTTCCGGCCGGTGAAGTGAATTGGCTCCGCGCAGGCCAGGGGATGTCGGCACTCTTTGCCGCTGCGGGGATTCTCTGTTTTATTCTTCTCGGATATACTTTTCTTGAAGAAAGGGAGGCGGAAGCGAAACTGGCGGGACTGTCCGCCGTACGCATCGAAATGGATGCGGAACGGAAAAAACGGGAAAAAGAAAATCAGCTCCTGTCAGAATTGAAATCCCTGGAAGAAAATGATTTCCGGTGGGAACAAAAATTGGTAGCACTGTCGGAGTGCACGCCGCAGGGGATCGTCCTGTCCGAAATAAATGCCGGCGAAGGAACGGTCCATATCACGGGTACGGCGGATTCCCCGGTGACGGCCATGCGATTTCAAAAGGAACTGGAAAAGGCCTGGGGCGGTAAAATATATATCGAAAAGCAAAAACGGGAACCAAACTTAAAAATGGCGGCGTTCACTCTTTTGTGGAAAGGCGGTCAGCCATGAGCCTCAATGAATTTCTGAATGATAAAAAATACACTGCCGCCTTCTTTCTGCTGGCGCTGTGTTTCTTTCTCCTCGACTGGTATCTTTTTGCTGCCGTGGGGGAAAAGGAAGAACACATCCGCCGGCTGGAGACAGAAACCGCTCTTCTGGAAAACCGGGCCAAACTTCCGAAAAGAAGCAGCCGGATGCCCTTTCTGGAAACTCTTCTCGAAGATACTACGGCAGATACGGTTTTCTCCGCCTTTATGGAAAGCGGCTGCGCTGTGGAAGAAATAAAGGAAGAAGAAAATGAAAAGTTCCATGTATTTCATGTAAAAGGGAAAGGTTCTTTTTCACAAATCACCGCGGCCTTTGGTATAATAAAAAGCAAAGAGAGATGGTCGGCGGCGGAGCTTTGCGCCCTGAAACGGGAAGGAAACCTTCTTGCTTATGAAGTGGAAGTCCGCGCCGTCCGAAACCGAGGTATGTATGAAAAAGAGAAATATAGTCCTGATCGGGCCTATGGGGACGGGAAAGAGCCGGGCAGCCAAAATACTCGCCGACGGCTTTGACTGGCAGCTTGCCGATACCGACCGCATGATGGAACGGGAAACAGGAATGCGGATTGCCGACTATTACCGCACGGCAGGCGCTGAAGCCTTTGAAGAAAAGGAAATGGCGCTGATTAACCGCGTCCGGTACTATCATGAGGCTGTCATCGCCATGGGCGGGAATTATCCCATGACGGAAAAGAAATTCAGGCTGCTGTCCGAGCATGGCCTTGTGATTTTGCTTTTTGCCAAACCTTACCGTCTGGCAGAGCGGGTACGCCGCCGTGTCGGGAAACGGCCGACTATGGACTATTCCGACGTCGATGGTTACGTCCGGCAGATGCTCCGCAAATGGACAAAATGGAAAGACCGCGTCGATCTCGTCATCAACACGACAAATACCCATCCCGAGCAGACCGCACTCCTCGTGGCCAGGTACATTGACCGCCATCATGTGGAATTTGTAGAAAGAAATTAAATTAGCTGTGAGCTTTCAGCTATTCGCTGCGAGATATAAAAATTCATAATAAAGATGCAAACGATGGAGGAACATTTATCGTGGCAAATTATCGGAATTTAATGGTTTGGCAAAACTCCCGCAAGCTGGTGAAGCAAATTTATAATCTTACAGGGAAATTTCCTTTAGAAGAGAAATTTGGACTTGCTAATCAAATCCAACGGGCAGCAGTATCAATACCATCTAATATTGCAGAAGGGTATGGAAGGAATTCTGATAAAGAAATGATCCGTTTTCTATCTATTGCGAAAGGATCACTGTATGAAGTGGAAACACAATTGTATATAGCAATAGATCTAAAATACCTTTCAGAAAAGGAAACACAACCGGTTATGGAACAGTGTAATGAGATAGGTAAAATGATAACAGGTTTAATAAAAACGCTTTCGTGATATTTTACTGTGATAAATAAAATCGTGAACAGGAAGATAGCAGCTAAAAGCTAGGAGCTAGCAGCCAGCAGCTAGAGGCTAGCAGCCAGCAGCTAGAGGCTAGAAGCTGTTTTACTAAAGGAGAAACTATGAAAAAAATAGCTGTGCTTACCTCCGGCGGGGACGCGCCGGGCATGAACGCGGCCATTCGAAGCGTGATACGGATGGCGGGTTTTCTGCATTGTGAAATCGTGGGTATCCATCGGGGGTACTCGGGACTTTTGGAAGAAGATTTCCGGCTGCTCACGAATCGTGATGCCGGTGGGATCGTCCTCCGCGGCGGTACGATGCTGAGAACCGCCCGTTGTCCCGCTTTTTTTGATGAAGACAATCAGAAAAAAGGCGCGCAGATCTTAAAAAATCACGGGATAGAAGGACTTATCGTCATCGGTGGCGATGGTTCTGTCCAGGGGGCGGCGGCCTTGTCCAGCCTTGGCATACCCACTGTAACCATACCCGGCACCATAGACAATGATATGCACGGTACGGATGAAACCATCGGCCATGATACGGCGGTCAATGCCGTAGTGAGTGCGGTCGGCCGTATCCGCGATACTGCCTCTGCCCACGACAGGGCAGCTATCATTGAAGTCATGGGGAGGTTTGCGGGAAATATAGCCCTTGACGCGGGAATTGCCTGCGGTGCCGAATACATCCTTGTTCCCGAAGTTCCCTTCAGCCGTGAAAAGCTGGCAAGGAGCCTGATCGGGCAGATGAAAGAAGGCAGAACAAACAGCATCATCATCTGCGCGGAAGGCGCCGACGATGGCAGAGCTTTGGGAGACTGGCTGAAAGAACGGACGAATATAGATATCTGCACCACCATTCTGGGATTTATCCAAAGAGGCGGACGTCCCAGCGCCAGAGACAGCATCCTCGGCTCCCTCCTCGGTGCGGCAGCCGTGAAAGCCCTCTTAGACGGACAAATCACTTCCCTTATTGGAATGAATAAGGGGGGAATCCGTATTCTGCCGTACAGTGAAGCGGCCAAAGAAAAAAAGATATTCAAAAAAGGACTCTACACCCTGGCCGGTATACTGGGCGCCGCGCAGGAAGATGAGGATATAGCGGAAAGCGGACTGTAGGTTGGTGAAATGAATTAATTCTGAGGGTACTTGCGGAGAATACAGCATGAGTCGGACGGGCAGATTTTACTAAAGTGATAACGGTTATTTTTATTTGCCTGTTAATTTATGAAAATATTTTGTTGTTTAATAAAAGTTCAGTCATCGGAACGCATACCTTGTGGATATTTGGAGTGTGCTGTTTGGATCGGGTTACCTATTCCTGGTGGCGTACATTCTTGAATATGAGAACCGTATCAAAAGGAGCGCGTTAGTGCTTATCGTGTTTTTACTCATTCATCTTTTTTTACAGGGGGAATTCTATATTGAAGTTTATGGGATATATAGAGATAAAGAAAAAATACTACTAAATTGCAATATCAAATCGGACAGTCACACAGAAAAATTATGTAGCGGATGAAAATCGGGCAATCTGCTCCTTGAAAAGCTCTTCCGGTGTGTGATAGCCAAGTAGACGC
>ERZ773197.372-NODE-372-length-36288-cov-4.191097_pt1 | contig 36288 bp, 32 predicted proteins | sample MGYA00580999_ERZ773197 | MGnify/ENA primary metagenome ERZ773197 (study PRJEB29015, sample SAMEA2738166) | human oral metagenome | biome: human oral; feature: human-associated habitat; material: saliva | place: China | collected 2185 ...
GTCCGGAATATTGAGGGCGAGATTTCCTTTGAAGAGGCAAATGCGCTTTTGCAGATCTATTACGAGGAAAATCCTACCCGTGATGCGTCAGACCGCACCGAGGAAGCCGACAAGGTTTCCGCACGAATTGCTGCGCTGCTTTCCGAGCGTGCCTTTAGTTTCACGCCAAATGAATATCTCTCTATTCATAGAAAGCTATTTACCGGTATCTATTCCCATGCAGGGCGAATTCGGGATTACAACATTACAAAGAAAGAATGGGTGCTGAATGGAGCAACTGTGCTTTATGGAAGCGCTACGGAGCTGCGAGCGACACTGGATTATGATTTCTCGGAAGAGAAGAAATTTTCTTATAGGAATCTCTCGATGGACGAGATCATTCATCATCTTGCGTTTTTCGTTTCCAAACTGTGGCAGATCCATGTTTTTGCCGAGGGCAATACCAGAACGACTGCGGTATTCTTCATCAAGTATCTGCATACGCTGGGCTTTGATGTGACGAATGACATCTTTGCAGAGAATGCTTGGTATTTCCGCAATTCACTCGTCCGCGCAAACTATAACGATCTGAAAAATGGTATTCATGAGACGATAGAATACCTTGAACTGTTTCTTCGCAATCTCCTTCTGAACGAGAATCATCCTCTTCATAACCGGACATTGCATATTAGTGGAACATTTAAAGAAACAAAAAAACCGGACATTGAAATTACAAAACCGGACATTGAGACGTTAAAACTGGACATTGAAAAATCATTCCAGCCGAAAACAGCAAGTCATATTTTGAAACTTCGTGAAGCATTTCCGGGTCAGACGATCTTTGGACGCTCAGCTGTGATGAAGGTGGTTGATATTAAAGCATCCAGAGCTTCTGATCTTCTGAGGGCAATGGTGGAATATGGAGTCATTGAATCTGTGTCGGGACATGGCAAAGGTAAATATCAATTTCGGCAGCATTAGAGTCGAGACGATGGATTTTGGACTTGTTCCCTCAGAGCGAAGTCTAGAAGCGATCATCAAATCTGTGAGTTTGCATATTATATTATAGGTAGGAGTAAGGTCTTTTACCTGTTTCCGAAAACGCACAAGGGTAAGAATAGGTGCGTTTTAAGGCAAAAACTCCACGCACAAATTCATTGTCATTCAACTGCATTGAAAGAAGGTTTTTATTATGAGCAAAATCGTAATTATGGAATCCCTTGGCATCTCTGCCGAAGAGCTTGCCGCCCACAAAGCACCTTTTGAAGCACAGGGGCATGTGTTTGTGGACTATCCAAAAACCACCGATTTCGCCCAGCTGGTCGAAGAAGCCAAGGATGCAGATGCTATGATCCTTGCCAATATGCCGATGCCAGCCGATGTCCTGCGCAAATGTGATAAGCTCAAGTTTATCGATGTTGCTTTTACCGGTGTGGATCATGTTGGTCTGGATGCTGCCAAGGAGAAGAATATCGCCGTCAGCAACGCTTCCGGTTACTCCAATGAGGCAGTTTCCGAGCTGGTCATCGGCACGACTCTTTCTCTTGCCCGGAATCTCCGCAGTGTGGAAGACCGCTGCCGTGAAGGAAAGGACAAGACCGGTCTTGTCGGCTGGGAGATTAAGGGCAAAACGGTCGGTATTATCGGTCTTGGCAAAATCGGTACCCGGACTGGCGAGCTGTTCCACGCATTTGGGGCTAATGTTTTGGCTCAGAGCCGTACGCACCATGATGGCGTTGCGGGATACATCGAGCAGGTCACGCAGGACGAATTACTCCGCCGCTCGGACATCGTTGTTCTGCATTGCCCGCTGAATGATTCCACTCGTGGCATGATCAACGCAGAAAAGCTTGCGATGATGAAACCCACCGCTCTTCTGGTCAATGTTGCGCGCGGCCCTGTTGTCGCGGAAAAAGACCTCGCCGTAGCACTTGAAAACGGTGTGATTGCCGGTGCTGCCATTGATGTCTTTGATAAAGAGCCGCCGCTGGACATCGCCTCCCCCATCCTGCATGCTCCCAACTGCCTTGTAACTCCCCATGTCGCATTTGCCACGCAGCAGTCTATGAGTCTCCGAGCCGAGATTGTCTTTGATAATCTCGCCAAATGGATGGAAGGTCATCAGATCAACGTCATTCTCTGATTTCTCCTGTATTTACTATTTTCTTTGAACCATTTCTCCTTAAAAACAGTCCAGCGCAGCAGATGCGCTTACTGTACAGCTTCCTGTTCTGGAAACGGATGTTTTGGCTGCCGGTGCTGGTACGGTCGGCTGCATCGCTGCAATCGCAACTGCACGCCAAGGCGCATCTGTCATCCTGATCGAAAAACTGCCCGTTTCCGGCGGCATTCCTCAAGAGCAAAAGATTGATGGATGGCGGCGTCATCGCCAGCGGCGTAAGCGGATGGAGCCGGTAAGCAACTGGCTCCATACTATGCTCCAGAAATTCGGCAGCACATAGAACACTGTAGGGTTTCAATTGATGTGAGAACATAAGATACACAAAAAGCGGTTGAACCTTTCAAATCCCGTGTGGGAAGTTTCAATTAATATCTTTTAAGTAAGCTCTTGCGATCAAAAACGGCAGGAGCTTTTTTAAAAAAGGCAAAAAAAGAACTTGACCTGGAGTTAACTCCAGGGGGTTATGCTGTGTTCAGTGGGGTGGTCAAATAGAAGCAATCCCTCAGTGGATTCAAAAGGTCAGGTGGATGAGGAATAGCTAAGAGGTGACAAATGACAATCAAGGAAGTATCAGAAAATATGGAATATCGCAGGACACACTTCGCTACTATGAGCGGGTAAATGTAATCCCGGCAGTGACACGAACCTCCGGAGGAATCCGTGATTATCAGGAAGAAGACTTGAAGTGGGTGGAGCTGGCTGTCTGCATGCGCAATGCCGGTCTGCCTATTGAAGGATTGATCTGGACGAAGTAAGAAGGATATGTCATGAAATTTGAAAGTAAGGGTGATTTTGAGAAGCGCAATATGTTCGGAAGGGGCGAGGCGGACAGCTGCTCGTCTGCACCGCAGGAGAGGGTTGGTATCAGAAAGAAGGAAAGGATGCTGTCAACCTGCATGAGGGAAGTGGAATTGCGGTAAGCGGGAGAACACAGGGAGGATTTATCATGGAAAAAATAGTTCAAACAGCAGGAAGAGATGCGCTGGGAGAGTTCGCTCCGGAGTTTGCGCATTTCAATGATGATGTTCTCTTCGGCGAGAACTGGAACAACGAGGATATTGATCTGAAGACTAGAAGCATCATCACAGTGGTTACTTTGATGGCACAGGGAATCACAGATTCATCCTTGAAATTTCATCTTCAGAACGCGAAGAATCATGGCGTGACGAAGAAGGAAATTGCGGCTATTGTCACACATGCCGCATTCTACGCAGGATGGCCGAAGGCCTGGGCTGTGTTTCATCTCGCAAAAGAAGTATGGACGGAGGAATGATATATGTATCAGGAAATGAAGGAATTAAGTAATGGAGTAGAAATTCCTGTGCTGGCTCTTGGCACATGGCTTATTGATAATGACAAGGCGGCCGATGCCGTAAAATCCGCCGTGCGGATGGGCTATCGTCACATAGATACGGCGCAGGCTTATGGAAATGAGCGTGGTGTGGGCGAAGGGATCCGCGCTTGCGGCGTGCCGAGAGAGCAGATCTTTGTCACATCAAAGGTTGCCGCGGAGTACAAGACCTATGAGGAGGCTGCGGCAAGCATTGACAAGACTCTTGCTGACATGGGACTTGATTATCTTGATATGATGATTATTCACAGCCCGCAGCCCTGGGACAAAGTAAATCAGAGTGAGGATCGCTATGTGGAGGGCAATCGCGCAGCTTGGAGAGCACTGGAGGATGCTTACAAGGCAGGAAAGCTGCGTGCCATCGGTGTATCCAATTTTCTGCAGGAAGATATTGAAAGCCTGTGGGAAACGGCAGAAATCAAGCCAATGGTTAATCAGGTGCTTTGCCATATTTCCAATTCACCTTTGGAACTGATTGGATATTGCCAGAAGAAGGGCATCGTGATGGAGGCATATTCTCCGGTTGCTCACGGCGAGGCACTTAAAATCAGGGCAATCGCTGATATGGCTGAAAAGTATGAGGTTACAATTCCACAGCTGTGCATTCGTTTTGATATTCAGCTTGGTATGATTGTCCTGCCGAAGACGGCAAATCCGGAGCATATGAAGACGAATGCAGCTGTTGATTTCGTAATCTCAGATGAAGACATGGAAATCCTCAAGCACTTGGAAAAGATGAAGGACTATGGTGAACATAGCTTCTTCCCTGTATTCGGAGGAAAACTGTAAGTGAATTAATTTGTGGGGACTATTTGTGAGCAATAAAGGAAAATTTGCTTTAACGAGTAGTCAAATAGATATCAGATGTGTGCAGGCCAAACAGATGTCAAACGCTGATCGCGGATGTCATTACCGATGGCCGGAATGGATCAAAATAGTTAATGAAGCGGGACTTACAAGGTCTATGTCGAGAAAAGGCTGTTCACCAGACAACGCTGCCTGTGAAGGCTTCTTCGGACATCTAAAAAACGAGATGTTCTATAACCGCAGTTGGGAAGGCTGTTCGATTGCTGAGTTAAAATATGAGATCGACAGTTATATTCGCTGGTACTGCACAGATCGAATCAAATCAACACTCGGAGGGCTCAGTCCTCTTCAGTATAGAAAGGAGTTGGGTGTGGTTGTCTAAAAAAATGTCCGCACCCCCATACTTGAAGTGGAAGTTAGTCCTACACTTTTTGTCAACGACTAAAGTCCGCTTGCTTGTCATGCTCTAAAAACACGGGACGCCCTGAACAGGAGCCTGTTATTATGTATTAGTGTAACACTGAATTCCTCTTTTGCCTGGGGGGGTCAGAGTGGGAATAAACTTTTCACTTCAGCCAGTTGACAACAGTTATATATACTACAACAGTTAGCCGAATTACGACCGGGACTTTCTATGTTTGTCAATTTCCATGTTTTTATATATGTTATTGTGTAGCATAACAATATGTTGATGAATTTCTTTTTCGGGTATAAATCCCGGTGTGTTTCAATGGCATTCTTATTTAGATTGAATCGACCGAAGGGATATGGATATAGCGATCCAGAAGATGAACATCCTTCAAATGTGGCTATAGGGATTATTTTGCTCTTGATATATTTCGGGGGATTGATTGGATTAGATGTTTTTACAACAAGAAATTTGTGAAACATATTATTTCGCGGAAAGGTTTCATTGTGTTGCTTGTAATAGGTTTTGTCGCAGGCGCTTTCTGGCTTAAGTCGCTTTATAGCAATTTTATTCGCAGACGGCTGCGAGGAGATCGAGGGATTGACCGTGGTTGACCTGGCTCGCAGAGCCGGCATCGGGATCGATAGCATTTCCGTCAAAGAGGAGACTGAAATCAGGGGCTCCCATGGGATTATCTTTCAGGCGGACACCTGCATGAGCCGAGCCATGGGAACCGCCTTTGCCTTTGGACTGGCCATCGTGGCCTATGTCAGGGGAGAAGAGGCCGCCCGAAGGCTGGGACAGGAGACTCTCTACGATTGACAGGAAATCGCTCGCAGGCCGGATTGAAGCTCGGGCGAAGGCGCGTGAATGATAGCCTATGGATCCTTGACAAGCGACAAGCTACGCAATTCACCCGACAAGCTACGACCTTGGGAACCGAGGGAATACAGACGACCCCTGGGTGACCACGACCCGGCACGACTACGACCCGGCACCCTGGAACTGAGGGGATATGAACTTGACAAATGATAGCCGCATCACTAGAATTATAAGGCATGCCTAGAAATGTGGGCATGAGCAAATAACATAGGAGGTAAAGTAAATGCCAACATTTAACCAGTTAGTAAGAAAGGGAAGACAGACTGCTGCAAAGAAGTCTGGTGCCCCCGCTCTTCAGAGAAGTTTCAACTCTCTTAAGAAGCGTGCCGTCACCAACTCTTCTCCCCAGAAGCGCGGCGTGTGCACCGCTGTTAAGACTGCAACTCCCAAGAAGCCTAACTCAGCTCTTCGTAAGATTGCCAGAGTACGTCTCTCGAACGGAATCGAAGTAACAAGCTACATTCCCGGAGAGGGGCACAATCTTCAGGAGCATAGCGTAGTTCTGGTACGCGGTGGCCGTGTCAAGGATCTTCCCGGTACACGTTATCACGTAATCAGAGGTACTCTGGATACCGCAGGCGTAGCAAACCGCATGCAGGGTCGCTCCAAGTATGGCGCTAAGAAGCCGAAGAAGTAATCGGTAAAATCAATTAAGTAACATTCACAACAATATGGTTAATGTTGAAATTTATTTGCTAAGCCGACCTTGCAAGAGGAAGGCGATAAATGAGACATGAACACATAATGTATATGTGAGTACCGATGAATTAATCCTATCAATGATTAAGGAGGGAAGTAACGTGCCACGTAAGAATCACAATATCAAGAGAGACGTGCTTGCAGATCCCATCTACAACAGCAAGATCGTAACCAAGCTCGTGAATAACATCATGTTAGACGGCAAGAAGGGCATTGCCCAGAAGATCGTCTACGGCGCTTTCAGTCGCGTCGAGGAGAAGTCCGGCAAGCCCGCGCTCGAGGTCTTCGAGGAGGCGATGAACAACGTTATGCCTGTACTTGAGGTTAAGGCAAGACGTGTCGGCGGCGCCACCTATCAGGTGCCGATTGAGGTTCGTCCGGATCGCCGTCAGGCCCTGGGTCTTCGCTGGCTCACCCTGTTCTCTCGCAACAGAAGCGAGAAGACCATGGAGGAGAGACTGGCCAATGAGATCATGGATGCAGCCAATAATACCGGAGCTGCAGTAAAACGTAAGGAAGAGATGCACAGAATGGCAGACGCCAACAAGGCGTTCGCGCATTATCGCTTCTAATTATATTCGGATCTCAGATCGAATCTTTCGCGTCGGGATTGTTGGCAGAATTTTGGAGGCGATCAGGGCAAATGCTCTTGATCGGCACATTTCCCGCAAGAGTCTGTCGATGCATCCCCCTTTGATGCGAATATTCGAGAAAGTAATGGAGGAAAATAATCTTGGCTACAAGAGAATACCCACTTGCGAGAACCAGGAATATCGGAATCATGGCTCATATCGATGCTGGTAAGACCACGCTGACGGAGCGTATTCTGTATTATACTGGTGTAAATTATAAGATCGGTGAGACCTACGAGGGAACTGCCACCATGGACTGGATGGAGCAGGAGCAGGAGAGAGGAATCACCATTACTTCGGCGGCGACCACCTGCCACTGGACCCTTCAGGAGAAGGCCCAGCTGAAGGAGGGCGCGCTCGAGCACCGGATCAACATCATCGACACCCCGGGACACGTAGACTTTACCGTTGAGGTAGAGCGGTCTCTTCGCGTCCTGGACGGCGCCATCGGCGTCTTCGATGCCAAGGGCGGTGTTGAGCCCCAGTCCGAGAACGTATGGCGTCAGGCGGATACTTACGGGGTTCCCCGTATGGCCTTTGTCAACAAGATGGACATCATGGGCGCCGACTTCTTCAATACCGTTAAGGAAATCGGAACCAAGCTTGGCAAGAATGCTGTCTGCGTACAGCTTCCCATCGGCAAGGAGGACTATTTCGAGGGAGTCATTGACCTCTTTGAGATGAAGGAATACCTCTACAAGGACGCCGCGGGACAGGAGATAGAGATCGTCGATATCCGCGATGAGCTCAAGGAGCAGGCGGAAGAGTATCATGCCAAGCTAGTCGAGCAGTGCTGCGATTTTGACGAGGATCTGATGATGATGTATCTGGAAGGGGAAGAGCCCTCCATCGATCAGCTCAAGGCAGCTCTCCGCAAGGCCACCATTCATTCTGAGGGCGTTCCGGTCTTCTGCGGTTCTGCCCATCAGAACAAGGGGATCCAGAAGCTCCTTGACGGCGTGATTGAGTTCATGCCCGCCCCGGTTGATGTCCCCGACATTAAGGGTACGGATATGGACGGGGAGGAAGTCGTTCGCCGCTCTTCCGACGATGAACCCTTCTCGGCTCTGGCCTTCAAGATCATGACCGATCCCTATGTAGGTAAGCTGGCCTTTACCCGCGTGTATTCAGGTCACTGCAATTCCGGATCCTACGTTTTGAATTCCACCAAGGACAAGAAGGAGCGCGTGGGCCGTATCCTTCTCATGCACGCCAACAAGCGTCAGGAGCTCGACGAGATGTTCTCCGGCGATATCTGTGCGATCGTAGGTCTGAAGAATACGACGACCGGCGATACCCTCTGTGATGACCAGCATCCTGTAATTCTGGAATCCATGGAGTTCCCGGATCCCGTTATCCAGGTCGCTGTTGAGCCCAAGACCAAGGCCGGACAGCAGAAGATGGGAGAGGCCCTGGCCAAGCTCGTCGAGGAGGATCCCACCCTCCACGTTCACACGGACGAGGAGACCGGCCAGACCATTCTGGCAGGTATGGGCGAGCTGCATCTGGAGATCACGGTTGACCGTCTGCTCAGAGAGTTCTCTGTCGAGGCCAACATCGGCGCGCCCCAGGTCGCTTACAAGGAGACCTTCACCAAGTCTGTCGACCAGGAGTACAAGTACGCCAAGCAGTCCGGCGGCCGCGGCCAGTACGGTCACGTCAAGGTTCGCTTTGAGCCCATGGACGCCAATGGAGAGGAATTGTTCAAGTTCGAGAACGCTGTTGTCGGAGGATCCATTCCCAAGGAGTACATCGCTCCCGTCGGCGAGGGTATTGAAGAGGCTGCCCAGTCAGGTATTCTGGCAGGCTTCCCTGTTCTTGGTATCAAGGCCACCCTCTACGATGGATCTTACCACGAGGTCGATTCCTCGGAGATGGCCTTCCACATTGCAGGATCCATGTGCTTCAAGGAGGCTATGGCCAAGGCTGCTCCCGCGCTCTTAGAGCCGATTATGAAGGTCGAGGTCACCATGCCTGAGGACTATCTGGGCGATGTCATCGGAGATCTGAACTCACGGCGCGGGCGCATTGAGAAGATGGACGATGTGGGCAACGGCAAGATCGTCGTTGGCTATGTACCTCTGGCCGAGATGTTTGGCTATGCGACCAACCTGCGTTCTATCACCCAGGGCCGCGGGAACTACTCCATGTTCTTCAACAGATATGAGCAGGCTCCCAAGTCCGTCCAGGAGAAGGTAATCGCTGAGCGCAAGTAATTCTTGCTTTGAAAGGGCATTTGCCCGGCAATATAGTTGAAATACTCAGCTGAATTTCATATAATGGGCTTTAGCTGAGATTTTATAAGGTAACATACCCCGCGAGGGGGAGATTTAAGGAGGAATTTCACAATGGCAAAAGAGCATTTTGACCGCACCAAGCCGCACGTAAACATCGGTACCATCGGTCATGTCGATCATGGTAAGACCACTCTTACGGCTGCTATCACCACCGTTCTTGCACAGCGCGTCGCTGGTAACAAGATGGAGGCTTTTGAGGACATCGACAAGGCTCCCGAGGAGAGAGAGCGTGGTATTACCATCTCTACCGCTCACGTTGAGTACCAGACCGAGAAGCGTCACTACGCTCACGTAGACTGCCCGGGACACGCCGACTATGTTAAGAATATGATCACCGGCGCTGCACAGATGGATGGTTCTATCCTGGTTGTAGCCGCTACCGACGGCGTTATGGCCCAGACCAAGGAGCACATCCTCCTTGCCCGTCAGGTAGGCGTTCCCTACATCATCGTATTCCTGAACAAGTGCGATATGATCGATGACCCTGAGCTCCTTGAGCTGGTTGAGATGGAGGTTTCTGATCAGCTGTCTGAGTATGGCTTTGATGACTGCCCCATTATCAAGGGCTCTGCTTATCAGGCTCTGCAGGATGCTGAGGGCAAGGCAGTATTTGCTAACGGCGAGCCCCTTGATCCTTCCAACCCCGACAAGAACTGGGGCGATTGCATCATGGAGCTGATGAACACAGTTGACGAGTATATTCCTACTCCTCAGCGTGATACTGATAAGCCCTTCCTTATGCCTGTCGAGGATGTATTCACCATCACCGGCCGCGGTACCGTTGCTACCGGTCGTGTAGAGCGTGGTACCCTTCACCTCAACGAGGAGCTTGAGATCCTCGGCGTGAAGGACACTGTCGGTAAGACTGTATGTACCGGTATTGAGATGTTCCGTAAGCAGCTTGACGAGGCTATGGCCGGTGACAACATCGGCGCTCTGCTTCGCGGCGTGAACCGTGATCAGATCGTGCGCGGCCAGGTTCTTGCTAAGCCCGGCACGGTTACCTGCCATAAGAAGTTCAAGGCGCAGGTATACGTACTGACCAAGGACGAGGGCGGTCGTCATACCCCCTTCTTCTCAAACTATCGTCCTCAGTTCTATTTCAGAACGACTGACGTAACCGGCATCACCCAGCTTCCCGACGGCGTCGAGATGTGCATGCCCGGCGATAACGTTGAGATGACCATCGAGCTGATCCATAACGTAGCTATGGAGCAGGGTCTTACCTTCGCGATCCGTGAGGGTGGCCGTACGGTTGGTTCAGGCCGTGTTACTGAGATCATTGAGTAATTGTCTTTGAGATTATCGAACGCGCGCATGGCAGCGGTTCGATTACCTTTGGTCAATAACATATGACGATCAGAAAGGAGCTGTCGCACTCATGTGTGGCAGCCCTTTCTTTTTTGTCTCTATATCAAATATTGGGGCGGGATCCTTGGGAGCCCGCTCCAATATTTTTTAAAGAGGACTGGTGAAAATAGACAAAAAGAGAGTTGACTGTTTGTGAATGATTTTGGAGGAAAATGATTGTATCGAATGCTTATCCAACCTATAATAAACAAAAAGTTGTGAGGAGGAGAAAGTATGTTGACCGCTGAGCGACACAAGTTCATATTGGAAGAACTCAGGGAGAAGGGGTCTGTTCTGAATACAGAGCTGATGCGGGAGCTGGAAGCTTCCGAGTCCACAATCCGTCGCGATATCAGCCGCCTGGCGAAGGAGGGCCGCTGCCAGAGAGTGCATGGAGGAGCGATTCTTCCGGAGAGCCTGCCCGGTGATCAGGATGATGCCGTCACGCTTCGCCAGCAGCGCCATCGGATGGAGAAGCTGGCGATTGCCAGGGAGGCTGCCGGACTGATTCGGGACGGAGAGCTGATCTATCTGGACGCGGGGACGACGACAGAGCTGATGATCGATTTTATCCATGGCAAGGATCTGACCTTTGTAACCAATGCCATCAGCCACGCCAGGCGATTGGGACAGAGGGGCTACACCTGCTATATTCTGGGAGGTCAGTTCAAGTCCGTGACAGAGGCGATTGTCGGTGAAGAGGCAAGCTTATCCGTGCGCAAGTATAACTTCTCCAGGGCGTTTTTGGGAGCGAATGGCGTCGATCTCCAGGCGGGCTTTACAACTCCGGAACTCAAGGAAGCCTATATCAAGCAGCAGGCAATGGCGGCCAGCCGACAGGTCTATATCCTGGCGGACGCCAGTAAGTTCGGCCGTGTAGCTCCGATTTCATTCGGAAGCTTCGCCGAGGCCCGCGTCCTGGTAGCGGGACAGCTTGATGACAGGTACCGCAGCTACGAGAACATTTGGGAGGTGAGCGAATGATCTATACCGTAACCTTTAATCCGTCCATCGACTATATTGTCGATGTGGATCATTTTCAGACCGGCATGGTCAACCGCACGACAGGAGAGCATGTCCTGCCCGGCGGCAAGGGGATCAATGTCTCCATTGTGCTCAAGAATATGGGCCATGAGAGCAGGGCGCTCGGTTTTATGGCGGGCTTTACCGGGAGAGAGATTGAGCGCCTGTTAGCTGCCAGCCAGGTTGAGAGCGACTTTATCGATGTGGCAGAGGGAATGTCCCGGATTAATGTCAAGCTGCGCAGCGACCAGGAATCTGAGATCAACGGGCAGGGACCTGCCATCAAGGCTTCCGACATCGCAAAGCTCTATGATAAGCTCGATCAGCTGGGGGAGGGGGATTTTCTGGTCCTGGCAGGATCAATCCCGGATGTCATGCCTGCCTCCAGCTATGAGGATATCATGGCGCGCCTGGAGGGAAGAGGCGTTCACATTGTGGTAGACGCCACCAGGGATCTTCTGGTCAACGTTTTGAAGTACCATCCCTTTTTGATCAAACCAAACAACCACGAGCTGGGCGAGATCTTTGGCGTATCGCTGTCGACCAAGGAGGAGGTCATCCCCTATGCGAAAAAGCTGCAGGAGATGGGCGCCAAGAATGTCATGATCTCCATGGCCGGCGATGGGGGCCTCTTGATTACGGAGGATGGAAAGATATTTGCTTCTATGCCTCCCAAGGGCAGGATTGTCAATTCCGTCGGAGCCGGAGACTCTATGGTGGCAGGTTTTTTGACCGGCTATATTGAGACAGTTGACTATGAAAATGCCTTCTATATGGGACTTTGCACCGGATCTGCTTCCGCCTTCTCCGAAGAACTGGCAGAGAGAAACGAGGTCGAGACCCTGCTCAGGAGTCTTGGACGATAAAAAACAGGCAGGTATCAGCAGTGACAAGGGCAGGAATGCTAGGTCAGGAAAGGACAGCAAATGAGAGTTAGAGATTTACTTGCCCCTCAGAGCGTCGAACTCAATGGGGCGCCCGCAAACAAGAAGGAGGCCATTGAGCAGATGGTCGCCCTCATGGAGAAGCGGGGCAATATCAGGGACATCGATACCTATCGTGCCGGAGTCTTCGCGAGAGAAGAAGAGGGGACGACCGGTGTCGGCGAGGGAATCGCCATTCCCCACTGCAAGTCTGATGCTGTCAGTGCGCCGGGACTGGCTGCCATGGTTGTTCCGGGAGGCGTCGATTACGAAGCCCTGGATGATGAGCCCGTCGACCTGATTTTCCTGATTGCCGCTCCCAATACCAAGGACAATGTGCATCTGGAGGTTCTCTCCAACCTGTCCATGCTGCTCATGGACGAGGACTTCACAAGAGCTCTCAAGGCGGCTAAGAGCCCCGAGGAGTTTTTGGATATCATCGAGAAGGCGGAGAATGCCAAGGCCCAGAAGGAGGCCGCCAAAGAGGCCGCAAGGGAAGAAGCTTCTGACGAGCAGGCCAATGGGGCAGGCTCCGATAAGGGCTATGTCATCGCGGTGACTGCCTGCCCGACCGGAATCGCCCACACCTATATGGCGGCTGAGGCCATAGAGAAGGCGGGAGAAAAGCTTGGGATTCCTGTCAAGGTGGAGACGCGCGGTTCCTCAGGACCCAAGAACATCCTGACCGCTGAGGACATTCAAAGAGCGGCCGGAGTTGTGGTTGCCTGCGACGCCAAGGTGCCGATGGACCGCTTCGACGGCAAGCATCTGATCGAGTGCAAGGTGGCCGACGGGATTCACAAGGCCGAGGAGCTGGTGACGAGAGCTTCCGTCTCAGACGCTCCGATCTATCACGCAAGCGGTGATGGAGGAGAAGAGGAGGATGACAAGGATAAAGAGACGGATTCCATCGGTCACCAGGCCTACACGCATCTGATGAGCGGGGTCTCCCATATGCTTCCCTTTGTCATCGGCGGCGGTATTATGGTGGCGCTGGCCTTTTTGATTGATACCATCGCGGGCTATGGAGCCTCCGCCGGTTCTGCTTCTACAGGTTCCGCTTTTGGTACTATGCTTCCCCTGTCCGCCTTCTTTAAATACGCGGGCGGTCTGGCCATGAGCATGATGGTTCCCGTGCTGGCCGGTTACATTGCCTATTCCATTGCGGATCGTCCCGGCCTGGCGGTCGGCTTTACCGGCGGTCTTTTAGCCACATCCGGAAATGCCCTCTTTGCCAGTTACAACTGGACGAATCTGGGAGCTTTTAACAGCTTCATCGCGAATTTTGCCTTCCAGGGAGCCGACGGCGGTTCCACAGTGTCCGGATTCCTGGGCGGTATTGCCGCCGGCTTTGTGGCAGGATTTGTGGTTCTCTGGCTCAAGAAGCTGACCTCAAAGCTTCCCGCCAGCCTGGACGGGATCCGTCCCACCCTGATTTATCCTCTGGGTGGAATCTTTATCATCAGCCTTCTGATGTGCTTCATCTTCAATCCCCTGATCGGTCTGATCAATGCCGGTTTGTCCTCCATGCTGACCGCTCTGGCTGACGCCAATCTCCTGGTTGTTATGGGGCTGATCTTGGGCGGCATGATGGCCATTGATATGGGAGGTCCCATCAATAAGGCCGCCTATGTCTTCGGTACCGGCATGCTGTCAACAGCAGCGGAACTGATGGACAAGGGGGCTTCCGCGACAGATCCCGCTGTCATCGCCTGCTATGTCGCTATGGCGGCTGTGATGGCCGGCGGTATGGTTCCCCCGATCGGGATCGCTCTGGCGACCATTTTCTTTCCCAGGAAATTCACCAAGACCCAGAGAGATACCAAGGTCTCCCTCTTCGTCATGGGAGCGTCCTTCATCACAGAGGCGGCCATTCCCTTTGCGGCGGCTGACCCCCTGCACACCATCCCCGCGACCCTGGTTGGCTCTGCCATCGCCGGAGGTCTGTCAGCTCTCTTCGGCTGCACCCTGATGGCTCCTCACGGCGGAATCTTCGTCTTTGCAACGGTCGGGAACCCTCTCTTCTATATTATCGCCTGGTTCGTTGGCTCGATTGTCACCTGCCTGCTCCTGGGATTGCTGAAGAAGAATGCGGAGGAATAAATGGAGATTTTACAAGGTAAGAGTGTTTTTGGAGGAATAGCCATCGGTCCCCTGTCAGTGTTCAGACAGGATGAGGTTCTGGTAAAACGGCAGAAGGTCTCTGACGCGGAAGCTGAGGTCAGGCGTTATCACCAGGCCACAGAAGAAGCCAAGAGGCAGCTGCAGGAGCTCTATCAAAAGGCGGTTAAGGAGGTCGGCGAGGCCTCGGCGGCTATTTTCGACGTGCATCAGATGCTCCTTGAGGATCTGGACTATGTGGACTCTGTGGAGAATATCATCAGAAACCAGGGCTTAAACGCGGAGTATGCCGTGGCGACCACGGGGGATAACTTCTCCAATATGTTTGCTGCCATGGATGACGACTACATGAAGGAGAGAGCGGCGGACGTCCGCGATGTCTCCGACCGTCTGGTTAAGGTTCTGGCGGGGGCCGCAGAGAGCGGAGGCCATGGGGACGTCCCCAGCATTTTACTGGCGGATGATCTCGCTCCCTCGCAGACTGTGCAGCTGGATAAGTCCAAGGTGCTCTCATTTGTCACCAGACACGGGTCAACCAACTCCCACACCTCTATCCTGGCCAGAACCATGAATATTCCTGCCCTGATCGGCGTGGACTACCGGGATGACATGCAGGGCAGGATGGCTGTGGTGGACGGCTACAGCGGCAAACTCATTATTGACCCGGACCAGGATACCCTGGCGGGTTATCAGATGAAGCAGTCCGAGGACGCCGAGAAAGCCAGACTCCTCCAGGAGCTCAAGGGCAAGGAAGACGTCACCTTAGACGGCAGGCATATCCAGCTCTATGCCAATATCGGCGGTGTGGGGGATGTGGCCAGCGTACATGCCAATGACGCGCAGGGCATCGGCCTCTTCCGCTCAGAGTTCCTCTATCTGGAGGCAAAGGATTTCCCCACAGAGGAGGAGCAGTTCCAGGCCTATAAGACCGTCGCCGAGAATATGGCAGGTAAGAAGGTGATCATTCGCACCTTGGATATTGGCGCGGACAAGAAGGTGGACTACTTCCATCTGGACCAGGAGGACAATCCGGCGCTCGGCTACCGGGCCATCCGCATCTGCCTGACCCGGCCGGAGATCTTCAAGACCCAGCTGCGGGCGATATACAGGGCCAGTCATTTCGGAACCATCTCCATCATGTTTCCCATGATCATCTCTGTCGATGAGGTCAGAAGAGCCAGGGCCATCGCCGAGGAGGTCAAGGCCGAGCTGGAGGAGTTGGGACTCCCCTATGGAGATGTGGAGCTGGGTATCATGATTGAGACGCCGGCGGCCGCCATTATGTCGGACGAATTGGCCAAGGAGGTTGATTTCTTCTCGATCGGAACCAATGACCTGACCCAGTATACCCTGGCGATTGACCGGCAGAATCCCAAGCTGGAGGCCTTTAATGATCCCCACCATCCGGCGATTCTTCGCCTGATTGCCATGGTGATCGAAAATGCCCACAAGTACGGAGCCTGGGCCGGGATCTGCGGAGAACTGGGCGCTGACACCAGTCTGACAGAGACCTTTATTAAAATGGGGGTGGACGAGTTATCTGTCAGCCCCTCCATGGTTCTTCGGGTCAGGGACAAGATCCGCTCCATCGACAGCCGCAAGTAAGGGCGAGAACGCAAGCGGGATGAAACAGGAGCAGGAACAAATGGGCTTCCGTTGACAGTCGCAAGTGACGAGAAACACAAGCGGGATGAAAGACGAGTAGGAGCAAATGGTTTCGCTGACAGCGCAGATGACAGCGGAAACACCCCGGCTTGACACAGGGAAAGCAGGGGATACAATAGTTTTATGGTATAGAATACATGTATTCTATGATCTACAAGAATTATTACGACAGACTGACAGGCAGAGGAGGATCAGACAATGAAATCATTTGAGTTCGAGGTTCAGGACGCCGCCGGCATGCACGCCCGCCCGGCAGGACTTCTGGTCAAGAAGGCCAAGGAGTATGAGAGCAAGGTGACCATCCATTTCGGCGATAAGTCAGCAGATTCCGGCCGTATGATGGCCATTATGAGCCTGGGAGTTAAGCAGGGCGATACGATCAGGGTAGATGTTGAGGGCCCCGATGAGGACAAGGCGGCCAATGAGATGGAGGCCTTCTTCAAGGAGAATCTGTAGAGATCGGTTTCGCGGGCATCAGCAGAAGACAGCTTTGTTTTCGCTTTCAAGGATGTTCCTTATCATCTCTTATCATGCAATTGCTATGAGAGGAGGCGGGGGAGAGCGTCAGGCGGATTTTTCTGGAGAGGAAGATCAAAGATGCTGTTTTCATCGGTCAGTCCATGGGAGGGTATGTCGCGCAGTCTGTGATCAAGAGATTCACTGACCTGGTTCGCGCCTTTGTCGCAGTTGACAGCTCACCATATGGGGAAAAGATCTGTGCCATTTGATGAATTCCAACGATGATCAGCCGGAAATCGCAAATGAAATGATCGCTGTATTTATAAGAAGCCTGTAGCTGAGGAGGGAAAGCCATCCACAGCTGCAGGCTTTTGAAATAGGAGATCATTTAGCGATTGGTCTCCAGCATATCCATCTTCATCTCGTAGTAGGCGGGGGACATATCCAGATAGTGGATGTGAGGGTTCTCGAAGCGCTGCTCCGTATCCCAGATTTCCTCCCGCAGCTGCCGGTCGACATAAGAGGCGATCTCCTTGGCCGAGGGAAGCTGACTGGTTCTCTTGCCGGCCTCAATGATCTTGACCTGCAGCTTTTTTGCGGTGCAGTTCTCGAAGGCGCGGCGCTTCCAAGGCTTGATGGGATCGATGAAATCGTAGCGGCTGGACAGGTCAAGCTCCTCCCCCTGCCTGGTGATCAGGTCAGCCACGGCGTGTCCGTCGGCGTCATAGATCCGGTAGACGTCCTTGAGACCCGGATTGGTGATCTTCTCGGGCGTCTCAGACAGCTTGATGCGGGGGATCATCTGACCGTCCTCCTCGACGGCGCAGAGCTTATAGACGGCCCCAAAGACGGGCTCGGACCGGGATGTGATCAGGCGCTCACCGACGCCGAAGGCATCGACCTGTCCGCCCTGGTCTAAGATGGATCGGATGGTGTACTCATCAAGGCTGTTGGAGATGATGATCTTTGCATCGGTAAAACCGGCTTCATCCAGCATCTTCCTGGAGCGGGCGGTCAGATAGGCCAGGTCGCCGGAGTCGATGCGGATTCCATAGTTTTTGGAGGCGATTCCCCTGTCGCGCATCTCGGTGAAGACCTGGATAGCGTTGGGAAGACCCTGGTGGAGGACATCATATGTGTCCACAAGGAGAATGCAGTTGTCAGGATAAATCGAGGCGAATTTGCGGAAGGATTCCAGTTCGTTTTTATAGAACATAACCCAGGAGTGGGCCATGGTGCCGCTGACGGGGATACCGAAATGCTGGCCGGAGGAGACGGTGGCAGTGGCTGCGACACCGCCGATATAGGCGGCGCGGGCCCCGTAGATAGCGGCGTCATTATTATGGGCTCTCCTGGCGCCGAAGTCGGAGACCGGGCGGCCCTCCGCGGACCGGACGATCCGGCGGGCCTTGGTGGCGATCAGGGACTGATGGTTGATCTGGGTCAGAAGCTCTGTCTCAATCAGCTGGGCCTCCACCAGGGGAGCGACGACCGTGATGACAGGCTCATTAGGGTACATGATGGTTCCCTCAGGGAAGGCGTAGAGGTCTCCGCTGAAGCAAAAATCAGCCAGATAAGAGAGAAAGCTCTCATCAAACTGCCCCAGGGAGCGAAGATAGTCGATATCCTCCGGATCAAAGTGAAGTCCTTCAAGATATTCCACAATCTGTTCGAGACCGGTGAAGATGGCAAAACCGGCCGAGTCGGGATTTCTCCGGTAGAAGACGTCAAATGCCACATGGGTATCTTGGTTCTCCAGGAGATAGTAGCCGTTGGCCATGGTCATCTCATAGAGATCCATCATCATGGATACATTGCGCTCGTCATAAATTCTCATGAATTCTCCTCGCCGCTGATCGGGCAGGTGCTCATTGCTGTCTTGACACAATTCTAGCATAAATGAATGTCTTAGTCGAAAACCCGCCGGATCAAGCGCCGGCAAACATACGAGCATGTATGGGGGCTGGCGCACTCAGGACGAGAGTGCGAAAACATCATCAGTAAAATACGAGGCACGCATGGGGCTGAGGAGAAATGGCAATAGGAAAGAGCGCCATGGAATGAGGTCATCGGAACATAAGGCGATCGGAACACAGGGCACAGGAATATAGGGTACCGGAACATAAGATCACCGGAACATTAGGCGACCGGAATATATGAGAATATGAAAATAAGGGAATAGACATAGAATACGGCTATAGCGAATGATAAAATTTATATTCTATACAAGAACCCGGGGATATGATAAATTATGGCCTGTAGCAGTGACAGGGGCAGACAGAGTTCTGCGGGGATGCTTTTTTAGAATTGAATTTCTGATGTGCAAACCCCTTTTCTGATGTACAAAACCCTTTCGAGGAATAATTACATGGCAAATATCATTGAGGTAAAAAAGCTGAGCAAACGCTTTGCTCTGGCGGATCGGGAGGTCAGTGCTCTTTCCGATATCAATCTGGATATTGAAGAGGGTGATATTTATGGGATCATAGGCCTCTCCGGCGCCGGGAAATCGACCCTGGTGCGATGTCTGAATTTTCTGGAGGTCCCGACGGAGGGAACCGTGATCATCGAGGGCAGGGAGCTGGCGAAGCTGTCAGCCAAGGAGCTTCGCCGGGAGCGCACTCGTATCGGTATGATTTTTCAGAGCTACAATCTCCTGATGCAGAAGAGTGTTTTAGACAATATCTGCTTTCCTCTGACCATTCATGGTCTTCCGAAGAAGGAGGCCAGAGCCAAGGCTCTGGAGCTTCTCAAGACGGTTGAACTGGAGGATAAGGCCAGGGCCTATCCGGCGCAGCTCTCCGGAGGCCAGAGACAGAGGGTGGCGATTGCCAGAGCCCTGGCTTCTGGTCCTAAGATCCTGCTCTGTGATGAGGCGACCTCTGCCCTGGATCCCAAGACGACCAATTCAATCCTGCAGCTTCTAAAGGAGATCAATCAAAAGCTGGGAATTACCATTGTGATCATTACCCACCAGATGTCCGTTGTGCAGGAGGTCTGTCAGCATGTGGCGATTATTGACCAGGGTCGGATCGCGGAGAAGGGACAGGTTGAGGAAATCTTCAATCATCCCAAATCCAGAGCGGCCAAGCTCCTGATCATTGAGGGCAAGGACCCGGAGGCCTGGACTGACGGCGTCAGCCGAACCCGGGAGGAGATTAAGACGGACCGTAAGATTCGCATCGTCTTCTCAGGGAATTCCTCTTATGAACCTGTCATTTCCAATATGATTCTGACCACAGGCCATGCGGTCAATATCCTGTTGGCGGATACCCGGGATGTCGGAGGCGTCGCCAAGGGGCAGATGATCCTGGGGCTTCCGGAGGAAGAGACAGCACAGGCGGCTGTGATTTCTTATCTGAAGGAGCATGGCCTGTCAGTCGAGGAGGTGAGCGATCATGTCCAGTGATGTAATTCTAATGATTATCAAGGGGATCGGCGAGACGCTCTATATGACGGTTCTCTCCTCTGTTTTCGGCTATCTTCTGGGGCTCCCCTGGGGAATTGCGCTGACGGTGACCGGGAAAGAAGGGATTCATCCCAACAGGGTGATCTATCGGATTCTTGATGTTGCCAGCAGTATTATGCGAAGCGTTCCCTTCCTCATCATGCTGATTCTGCTCATGCCCCTGACCACTCTTCTTCTAGGGAAGAGCTATGGGTCAACGGCGACCGTTGTTCCGCTGACTATTTCCGCGGCTCCCATGATTGCCCGCATGGTCGAGTCCTCTCTCAATGAGGTGGATCCCGGCGTCATCGAGGCGGCACAATCCATGGGCTGCTCCAACGGAAAGATTATCAGCAGAGTCCTTCTTGTGGAATCCCGGGTCTCCCTGATTGCGGGGGCGACCATCTCTGTTGGAACGATTCTGGGTTACTCTGCCATGGCCGGCGTCATCGGCGGCGGCGGACTGGGGGATATCGCCATTCGATACGGATACTACCGCTATCAGGCGGATATCATGATTGTCACGGTTGTCCTTCTTATCATCCTTATGCAGCTCTTTCAGCTGCTGGGAACCTTCATCGCCAACAGGATGGACAAGAGGAGGCTGTGAGTTGGATCTCATGCGAGATCGGAAGTTAGAAAATCAAAGCGATTAGAAAAGAGGTAAGATATGAAAAAGAAAATTTTATCCGCTGTTTTGGCAGCAGCTTTGGCTGTGGGCGCACTTGCAGGCTGCGGCGCAGCCAAGGGGAACGATTCCAAGTCTGATGGCACAAATGCCAGGACGACCCTTAAGGTAGCTGCCTCCGCAACTCCTCATGCCGAGATTTTAGAGCATGTGAAGTCCGAACTGGCCAAGGAAGGCGTCGACCTGCAGGTCAAGGAATTCAGCGATTACGTACAGCCCAACAATGTCGTGGAGTCCGGCGACTTCGACGCTAATTACTTCCAGCATGTGGTGTATCTGGATAACTTCAACCAGGAGAAGGGAACCCATCTGGTTGACGCGGGAAAGATTCACTATGAGCCCTTTGGCATTTACGCCGGAACCAAGAAACAGCTGTCTGAGCTGGCCGAGGGAGATACCATTGCCGTTCCCAATGATACAACCAACGAGGCAAGAGCTCTTCTTCTGCTTCAGGAGCAGGGCCTGATCAGCTTAAAGGAGGGAGCCGGGATTAAGGCTACCGTCCAGGATATCACAGCCAACCCCAAGAACCTGAAGATTCAGGAGCTGGAGGCAGCCCAGGTCAGCCGCGTCAAGGGAGAAGTTGCCTTTGTTGTCTTGAACGGCAACTACGCCAAGCAGGCCGGATTAGATCCCTCCAAGGATCCCATCGCCGTCGAGAAGAACGACGGTGAGGCGGCCAAGAACTATGTCAATGTGATCGCTGTCAAGGATGGCAGGCAGAATGATGAGGCCATTCAGAAGCTGGTTAAGATCCTCAAGTCTGATGAGACCAAGAAGTGGATCACAGAGAAGTACGGACAGTCTGTCATCCCTTATGCAGGCCAGTAAGGTTTTCAGAGAAGAGCTGATATCATGTTTGCCAGGTCGTCTGGCGGCAATTCCAACAAAACGCCCCCGCAGCCGCGGGGGCGTTTTTGCGGGGCCTTTTTAAATTAATTTTTTGTCCTTGCATAAGCCAGGCATTTTATACATTAGCGCGCCTTTTCCACCCTTTTGCATCCCGCGTAGTTTTAGCAACTCTCTTTGCCGGGTAAATTGAAAATCGCGATGTACATTGCGATCATTCCGATGATGCGCATTGCAATGATTCGGAGGAACACAGGATTTGAGATTTGTCCTATCACTTTGATTTAAAAGAAATGTGGTAGAATAGGCCAAAGTTTTCAATACCTATGAGAGGAGTAACCATGGGGATTCGCGAAGATGTACACCAGATGAAAATGCTCTCTCCGACAGTGGCGGCCAGTTCCATCGAGCTGAGGAATCGGGCTCTGGAGGCAGTTGCCGCTGCCCTTCGCGAGCATGCCGCAGAGATCTTCGATGCGAACGCCAGGGACCTGGAGGAGGCAAAGGATGTGGCGCCGGCGGTCTTAAAGAGGCTTACCTTTCGTGAGGATAAGCTGGAGGATGTTCTGGCCGGGATCAGGCAGTTGATTGATCTTCCGGATCCCACAGGGGTTCACCTTCTGGATCGCCAATTGGATCGGGGATTGGAGCTGCATCGAATCACGGTGCCCATCGGAGTGATCGGGGTTATTTTTGAGGCCCGGCCGGATGCTCTGGTTCAGATTTCCGCGCTTTGCATCAAGTCGGGGAATTGCGCCATCTTAAAGGGGGGCAGGGAGACCGCTAAAAGTAATCGGATCCTCTTTGAGATCATCAATCAGGCAGTGACGGGAGCAGGGCTTCCGGCAGGCATGCTGCGTCAGGCGGAGGTCCATACGGAGATCGATGAGCTTCTGACCTGTGAGAGAGATGTGGATCTGTTGGTTCCGAGAGGATCCAACGCGTTTGTCCGCTATATTATGGATCACACGAAAATTCCCGTTATGGGGCACGCGGACGGCATCTGCCATATCTATGTGGACAGGGACGCCGATCAGTCCCGGGCCATTCCCGTTCTGCTTGACGCCAAGACCCAGTACACGGCCGCCTGCAATGCGGTGGAGACCATCCTGTTGGATCGGGCGATTGCGGCCGACTTTCTTCCCCGGTTTGCCCTTGCCATGAAAGAGGCGGGGGTCGTCCTGCGGGGAGATCGAGAGGCGCAGGACTGCCTGAAAAATGCCCTGCGTGAGCAGGGAGAGACCTCCCGCGCGAAGGAGAAACAGTCCGCCATAGAGATCAGGGATCTGACTGAGACCGGCTATGCCACCGAGTACCTGACCCTGTGCGCTTCTGTTAAGCTGGTGGACGGTGTCAAGGAGGCCTGCGCCCATATCAACCGCTTCGGAAGCCACCACACTGACTGTATTCTGACAGAAAATGACCTGACAGCAGACTACTTCCTGCAGATGGTGGATTCTGCCGGCGTCTATCGCAACTGTTCCACCCGTTTCGCGGATGGTTTCCGCTATGGCTTTGGGGCGGAGGTCGGAATCTCAACGTCCAAGCTTCACGCCAGAGGGCCGGTCGGGCTTGAGGGTCTGGTCACCTACAAGTACCAGCTGATCGGCCATGGACAGATTGTGGGCGACTACGCGTCGGGAAAGAGTCATTTTCACTTTGTGGATTTGTGAAAAGAGCCAGTTTCATTTTGAGAAGCTGTGATTTTGGGGATCCGAGATCTGAGGAGAATTCAAATGTCTTGACGGAAATTCAAATGTCTCTGATCAGTTGAAGGGCGTAAGCGAAGTCTCTTTCCTTGACAGAGATGGTATAGCGAACCTGCCGGCTGGCAGAAGATGGCCCGGTCTTTTGATCCGCCGCGCCGTCTTCGCTTTCTTTGGCGCGCATCTGAAAGGGCATCTGTGATGTGAGCTTGTAGCCGATGTCGTTCTCGGAGAGAAGACTTACAACCTGATTTCTCTTCGCGGCGTCAACATCAGAACACAGGACAGAATAGTCGAACATAGATGCCTCCTTTCCGGGGCAGACACAGAGTCTTCATCTGTCTATTAGTTTAGCAAGCAAGTTGAGAAGTTACAATCAGGACAGGACAAGGGCTGGTTTTAAGTCTGTTGTTTCAGGTCTGCTATTTGTTATAAGGCAGTGTGAAAAATTCAGAGAGGGAAACGCATGTCATCACTTATTGAGCATAAACGAGTAGAGTTTAGTGAGCTTTTTTATGATTTGGTCTTTGCTTATGCCATTTCTAAATCAACTGCTCTTATCCACCAGCTCGATCAGGGGGGTGCTTTCGGTATACACTATTTCTTTCAAGTTAATTTTCCGCACCTGATTGAGCGCATCTCACTTCTTGTAATTATTATTTTTGGAGAGATGATTGTTGGGCTGGCAAACTTCTTTAAAGTTGAGACTTTCTCTCTTTCGTCCGTCCTCTATTTTGTTATGATGGTTATGCTTTTTCTCTTTTACTTCGCGCAGTTTGACCATGCCATTGATGAGGGAGCTAATACCAAGGGCCTTTTCCTCATCTACAGCCACTATCCTATTTTTATCTCATTGTTTATGGTGACTGTTTCTATGGGGTTTTTGGTTGATTCCAGCGCTAACCACTTATTTGTGACGGCTTTCTTCCTTGCAGGCATCGGTATGTTTCAAGCAGCTGTTCTGGCCAACGGACGCTACAACAAAGATTATTTACGTTATACGAAATCTTTCTGTATGGTACAGGCGGTATTATTTGCTCTGGGATCCATATTTGCTCTGCTCATGTCGGGAACACCGATTCTCGTCATTGTTATTGGGACAGTTATGACGGTGATGATAGGAATTCATTTCATGCGTTTCTATATGATCCAGGCCAGAAAAAACGGAAAGCAAAATTGGCATTTGATCTGAGCCTGGGGTTTTTGAAGCTATGTCACTGGGGAACAGACCATTGATCGTCTGTCATTGATTGCGAATATATTCAGAGATTTTCTCTTAATTTTACAGATAACTCCGTGTGATAAATTTCCCGGTCGGGCAGCTTCCCGCTGACCAGATAGTCCTGAAGAATGCCGACGGAAAGAGAGCCCTGCAGCTGGGGCTGCTGGGTGATGGTTGCGGTAATCAGACCTTTTCGGAGCATTTCCTTACTGGAGGGGACGGAGTCAAAGCCGATCAGGAGGAAGGGGTTCCCCCTGTTGTTTCGAATACAGAGATCGGAGTCGGCGGGAGAGGACTGCATTTTGCGCGCATGCATGAGTCCCCGGCAGCCCCCGTACATGCCGCTGGCAGTGTAGTAGAGACCGTCTAAATCGGGATATCTGGCAAGGAGCTGCGTCACAGCCTCGTAGCTCTCGTAATCGTCGTCATGGGCTTCGATCACTTCGGCAATCTCAATCGGGGGCTTAAGATCCCTGCAGTAGTCGAGAAAACCGCGGATGCGATCCTCATGGCAGAGGATCCGGTCAGAGCCGGTGACAATGGCCAGTTTGAGCGGACGGGGGGCAAAGCGGTGGAAGAGGGCAGCAGCCGTCTGCCCGCAGCTATAGAAGTCTGATCCCACATAGGCGATCCGCCGGGACTCAGGAATGTCGGTATTTGTAGTTACCACAGGAATTCCCTCGTCCCAGAGCTGATCGATCTTAGCCCGGATGCTGTCGTCGTTGTAGGGGGAGAGAACCAGGCCGTTAATCCCGTCTGCCAGCAGCTGATCAATGGCGCCCAATTCCTCGTCAAGGCCGAAGGGGATGCGCCTGGTGATCAGATGAATTCCATAGATACTCAGATCTCCCAGCTTGCTCTCAACGCCTTCAATGACATCGTCAAAGAAGGCGTTTCCCGCGCCAAAGAGGATGACGCCGATGGTCAGGCTCTTCTTCTGGACGGACAGGGCGATCCCGGCCTTGTTGGGCTTGTAGTCTAACATCTCCACAATCTCAAGAATCTTCTTTTTGGTCAGAGGGCTGACAGAGCCCCTGCGGTTTAAAACCCGGTCGACAGTTCCGCGGGAGACCCCTGCGAGCTCTGCGATTTCCTTCATCGTTGCCATGTGTCTTTCCTCTTTTTCTTATTTGATCTGAATTCGACTGCGCACTGCGATGCAACCGCGCATAATCGACCGTGCACCGTGCTTATGCGTACATTGTTGCACGACGTCGAAGAGAAGTCAATGCGTGCATGTGCACGCTTTCCATCTTGAATAAACTTGGGAAGGCTTGGAAAAACTAGGGGAAGTCCTGGGAGATAGGAAGTGAATCGGGCGGTGGGAAGTAAATTGGGCAATGGGAGGTAAATTGGGCGATGGAAAGTGAACTGAGCAATGGGGGGTAAATTGAGCGACGGGAGGTAAACTGGGCAATGGGAGGTAAATTGAGCGATGGAAAGTGAATTGGGCAATATGCTAGAAAAGAAGAGGGAAATATTGGCAAAAATGTTGCTTGTGAATCGGGGCGAGGAGGCATAAGATAAAAACAGATCGTGCACGTGCACGCTTTCCGCGATTTATGAATTATGAGAGAGAGAAAGCCATGTACTATATAGGAGTTGATTTGGGGACATCCGCGGTCAAGCTTCTTCTCATGGAGGAAGACGGCAGAATCCTCAATATGGTGTCCCGTGAATATCCGATTTCCTTTCCCCGCCCATCCTGGTCAGAGCAGAAGCCGGAGGACTGGTGGCAGCAGACCAGAGAGGGGATCAGAGATCTGCTGCGGGATTACGACAGGGGACTTGTCGGCGGGATCAGCTTCGGCGGACAGATGCACGGGCTGGTCGTTCTGGACCGTGAAGATCAGGTGATTCGACCGGCGATTCTCTGGAACGATTCCAGGACCACAGATGAGACGGAGTATCTCAATGAGGAGGTGGGCCGGGATTTTCTGTCCGGGCACACGGGCAACATTGCCTTCGCCGGCTTTACCGCCCCGAAGATTCTCTGGATGAAGAAGCGCGAGCCGGAGAACTTCGCCAGAATCCACAGGATTATGCTGCCAAAGGACTATCTGGTCTATCGGATGACCGGTGTTCACGCGACGGATGTATCGGATGCTTCCGGCACGCTCCTTTTGGATGTGAGGAACCGAACCTGGTCAAAAGAGATGCTTGCCATCTGCGGAATCAGGGAGAACATGCTTCCAAGACTCTATGAGTCTTATGACTGCATCGGGGAAATCAGGCCGGATATCGCAAAGGAGTTGGGCCTGCCCGAGAATGTGAGAGTGGCAGCGGGCGCCGGAGATAATGCAGCATCCGCTCTTGCCACGGGAACGGTTGGAGAGGGAAAGTGCAATCTCTCCCTGGGGACATCCGGTACCCTTTTCATCTCTTCAGACCATTTTCACCTGGATGAAAGCAATGCTCTTCACTCCTTTTGTGACGCTTCCGGCCGTTATCATCTGATGGGCTGCATGCTCTCGGCGGCCTCCTGCAACAAGTGGTGGACGGAGGAGATTCTGGGAGAGACCGACTATGCCGGAGTGCAGAGTCGGGTCGACGAAAAGCGCCTGGGAGAGAATCCGGTTTTCTATCTGCCCTATTTGATGGGGGAGCGCTCCCCGCTCAATGACCCCTATGCCAGAGCCTGTTTTGTGGGTATGACCATGGACAGCGGACAGGCGGACCTGACCCAGGCAGTTCTGGAGGGAGTGGCCTTTGCCTGCAGGGACATGCTGGAGACGGCGAGGAAACAGGGGTTGGTCATCGACCGCTCAAGGCTGGTGGGCGGAGGAGCGAAATCCGGTCTCTGGCAGAAGATCCTGGCCAATGTTTTAAACCTCAAATTAGACCTTCTGGAGACGGAAGAGGGACCTTCGCTCGGCGCGGCCATGCTGGCGGCTGTCGCCTGCGGAAAATATCCTGATCCCAAAGAGGCGGCCCGTGCCATCGTCAGAGTTAAGAAGACCATTGCGCCGGATCCGGATCTGGCGGCCAAGTACCAGAGGCAGTATGAAAAATTCTCCGGGCTTTATCCCGCCTTGAAGGGGACCTTCCGGGCGCTTGTGGGATAAATTGCTTCGTGCGATTCGTTTTGCCAGTGTCCTTGGGACCTTCCGGGCGCTTGTGGGATCAATGAGTTGTGATAAATGAGTTGTTAACAGGATGAGACATCTATGGTAGGACGGGCACCTGGCCCGCCGTGTGAAAACGACACGCGGCCATTGAGGCAGGCGCACGGTCAGTCAAGCAAAGGAGAGAAGACAATGAACAACATTCCGAAGATCAAGCTGGGACTGGTAGCAGTCAGCCGTGACTGCTTTCCGGCGCCCCTGGCAGTCAACCGGCGCAGGGCTCTGGCAAAGGCCTATGCGACGAAATATGATGCGGAGGACATTTACGAGTGTCCGATCACCATCGTGGAATCCGAGACCGACATGGTAAAGGCCTTAGAAGACGTCAAGGCACATGGCTGTAACGCCCTCTGCGTCTATCTGGGCAATTTCGGGCCGGAGATTTCCGAGACTCTTCTGGCCAGGCATTTCGACGGACCTGTGATGTTCTGCGCGGCTGCGGAGGAATCCCAGGACCGGCTGATGGAATCCGGAAGGGGGGACGCATACTGCGGCATGCTCAATGCTTCTTACAATTTGGCTCTGCGGAATACCCGGGCCTATATCCCCGATTATCCTGTGGGAGATGCCGGGGACTGCGCGGATATGATTCATGACTTTCTGCCTGTTGCCCGCGTCAAGTACGGACTGGAGCATCTGAAGATTATCTCCTTCGGACCCCGCCCGGCTAATTTCCTAGCCTGCAATGCTCCTATCAAGCAACTCTACAATCTGGGCGTTGAGATCGAGGAGGAGTCAGAGCTGGATCTCTATGAGGCCTTCTTAAAGCATGAGGGAGATCAGCGCATTGGAGCTGTCTCTGACGATATGGCGCGGGAGATGGGCTACCGGTCTGACCAGAAGCCCGATATGCTGGCCAGGCTGGCTCAGTACGAGCTGACCCTCTTAGACTGGGTCAATGATCACAGGGGCTACCGGGAGTTTGTCGCTTTAACCACCAAGTGCTGGCCGGCCTTTCAGGATATGTTTCGCTTCGTCCCCTGCTATGTCAACAGCCGGCTTATGCGGCAGGGAATTCCCGTCTCCTGCGAAGTGGACATTTACGGAACCCTGTCCGAGTATATCGGTCTTTGCGTCAGCCAACAGGAGGTGACTCTTCTCGATATCAACAATTCTGTCCCCAAGGATATGTACAGGGAGTCCATTGAGGGTAAGTTCAACTACCGGCATACGGATACCTTCATGGGCTTCCACTGCGGCAACACCTGCTCGACCCGTGTCGTGAATCCCCATCTGTCCTATCAGAGGATTATGGCGTCCACACATCCAAAAGAGTGGTGTGACGGCACTATAGAGGGGGATATCATGCCGGGAGATATCACCTTCTACCGCTTGCAGTCCACGGCTGACAACAAGCTCAGAGCCTATGTGGCTCAGGGAGAGGTTCTCCCCATAGCCACCAGGTCCTTCGGCGGCATCGGTGTATTTGCCATTGAGGAAATGGGCCGTTTCTACCGCAATGTTCTGATCGGCAAAAACTATCCCCACCATGGGGCAGTGGCCTTCGGCCACTATGGCAGGGAGCTCTTTGCCGCCTTTCGCTATCTTGGCCTTGCGGCCGGAGAAGTGGATTATAATCATCCCAAGAATCTGCCATATCCGGGAGAAAATCCCTTCGCATAAAGGATGAAGCCTGCGGTAAAATAGGATCAGGCAGGATTATGCGCAGACAGAGATTTGTCCGAGGAAGCAAGGCAGCAAAGAGAGCTTTGGGGAGAATCATATGCCGTGCCTGAAGGGAAATATGCGAGTAAACTTCACCCCGGGAGAATACATGCAAAAGGAGGGATCATGAAATTCTTTATCGACACCGCCAATGTAGACGAGATCAGAAGAGCTGAGGAAATGGGAATCATCCACGGAGTCACGACTAACCCCTCTCTGATCGCCAAAGAGGGCAGGGACTACAGAGAAACCCTGCGGGAGATCTGCGGGATCGTGGACGGGCCGATTTCCGGTGAGGTCAAGGCCACGACCACGGATGCGGAGGGAATGATCCGAGAAGGCAGAGAGATCGCTGCGATTCATAAGAATATGGTAGTCAAGATTCCTATGACGGCAGAGGGACTTAAGGCGATCCGTGTTCTTTCCTCCGAGGGGATTGCGACCAATTGTACCCTGATCTTTACGGCGAACCAGGCTCTTTTAGCTGCCGAGGCAGGGGCGGCCTATGTCTCTCCCTTCCTGGGGAGGTTAGATGATATCTCCGAGCCGGGTGTCCGCCTGATCGAAGATATACAGACCATCTTCGAGAATTACAGCTATGCGACGCAGGTCATCGCCGCGTCGATTCGCACACCGATGCATGTTCATGACTGCGCTCTGCTGGGGGCGGATATCGCCACGGTGCCCTATAAGGTTCTGATGCAGATGGTTTGTCATCCGCTGACGGATGCCGGGATCGCCAAATTTGCCAGAGAGTACACAGATGTATTCGGGGAGTGAGAGGAAATTGACAGGCAGAAGCTAAAGCAGCTGAGATTCCGGAGAGGGAGAGCTGACCGTTTTGTTTCACATTTATGCCGCGGGGCAGGTGTGACAGGAGACGGTCGGCTTTTCTCGCATTTTCGACAATGGAAGGCATGCGGCGAATGCATTCTATCGTTTATGATAATTGAATGCTTATGGAGTCTGTATTTTATCTGTCAACACGTTTTGTCCTGCAATTCTTATTATAGTTTTGCGGGGGCGGGGGAGCCGGGACCATGATTCAAGCACAGTACCGGGGATGCAATTCAAACGCAGTGCCGGGACCGTGATATAAACACAGTCTGCTCTCTTATGCTAAAATAGGATATCTTTACCGAAGAACTGATGTGGCGGGCAGTGCCGGGAACTTTTTATGAAGATCATTCATTGTTCAGACCTCCACCTGGATTCCAGGATGGAGACCAATTTAGACAGCGAGAAGGCCAGGCAGAGGAGAGAGGAGCTCTTTGCCTCTTATGAGGGCATGGTGGACTATGCCGAAAAAGAGGGGGCGCGAGCCATTCTGATCGCGGGGGACATGTTTGACCGGGCGCATCTGCGGCGGGCCGTACGCAACCGGGTGCTGGAGCCGATGGAGTCACATCCCGACACTGATTTTTTCTATCTGCGGGGCAACCACGACAATTCAGATTTCCTGGCAGGCCTGGATGAAGAGGAGATCCCGGCCAATCTTAAGATCTTTACGGACAAGGGCTGGAGAAGCTATGAATATGGAGATCTGGTTATCAGCGGAGCAGAGCTGTCCGCAGAAAATGTCAGATCGATGCCCGCACGTCTGGATTTAGATCCCGGGAAGATCAATATCGTTATGCTCCATGGACAGACCCAGGACTATCAGGGGACCAATCCTGCCGAGGAGGTCCTTCTTCCGGCCTATCGGGGCAAGGGAATTGACTATCTGGCGCTGGGGCACATTCACAGCTTTCGTCAGGGACAGCTGGATGAGCGCGGCATTTACTGCTACAGCGGTTGCCTGGAGGGCAGAGGCTTTGACGAGTGCGGCCCCAAGGGCTTTGTCCTTATTGAGACCTCGGATGGGAAACTGACGAGCGATTTTATTCCATTTGCCAGAAGACAACTGCATGAGATTGTGGTGGAGCTGGCACCTGAGGACAGCATGCTGCAGGTTATGTCCAAGAGTGACAGGGCCCTGAGGAATATCCCGGAGAAGGATCTGGTCAAGCTGGTCTTCACCGGTCATATCAGTATGGATCTGGAGCTGGATACGGATCGGGTTCTGAGGCGTTTTGTCAGTCGCTTTTTTTTCATCAAGGCCGTGGATCAGACCAGAACGCAGATTGATTTCGAATCCTACCTCAATGACCGCACCATTAAGGGGGAGTTTGTTCGCCTCATGCGAAAGAGCGACCTGTCAGAGGAGGATAAGGAGAGGGTAACCCGCCTTGGAATGAAAGCGTTGATCGGAGAGGAGCTTGAAGAATGAGGTTGATTTCCTGTTATATTGCCGGGTTTGGAACCATCCGGGATCGAAACTTCATATTTAAGCCCGGTCTCAACGCGATTCTGGAAGAAAATGGCTGGGGGAAGACGACATTCTGCGTTTTCCTCAAGGCTATGTTCTATGGGATGGAATATTCCAAGGGGACGAAGATGCTGCATGAGAGGCAGAAGTATGAGCCCTGGGACGGGGGAAGCTACGGGGGATCCCTGGTCTTTGCGACGGGGGAAAAGGAGTATCGAATCGAGCGCAGCTTCGGTCACACGGACAAGTCAGACCGCTTTTCTTTGATTGATCTCTCCACCAATCAGCAATCCAGCGATTTTTCCGATCAGATCGGGGAGGAGCTTTTTTCCGTTGACCGGGAATCCTTCGAGAAATCTATTTTCGTCCCGCAAAATGCCCTGGATACCGGAATTACAGATTCGATGAACGCGCATATGGGCAGGGGAAGCCGTGTGAACCGGGATGACGTCACACATTTCGAGGAGGCGATTGCCAGTATCGAAAATCAGATCCGGGATTACAATCGCAATTCCAAGACCAATACTGGCAGACTGCGCCTTCTCCAGCAAAAGATCTCTCTCAAGCAGGAACTGGCGGATCGGATTCCCGCGACCCAGGAGGCTGCCCGCGCCGCTGAGGGGAGGCTGCTTGAGAAGAAGAGTCAGCTGCATCAGCTGGAGGAACAGAAGAAGGTCTTAAATGACAGAGTAACAGAGCAGGTAAAAAGAGAGCAGGCCCTGGGAGCTTTCCGTCAGAAGCGGCAGCAACTGGCAGAGAGTGAGAAGGAGCTGGAGAAATATCAGACCTTTTTTGCAAAGGGGATTCCAAGTCCGGAGACCATGGAAGAGGTCACGGATGCGGATCACCAGCTGGCTGTGCGGGAGAAGGAACTGGAGGAGCTGAGGGCGAAGGTGCCGAAGGAGGCTTACGTCACAGACCTTATGAAGCTCTTTCCGGAGGAAATACCGACGCCGGGGCAGTTCGCGGCATGGAGCCGGGAGGCGGCACACCTGAAGGACTTGCGCATACAGCAGTCCTATGCCGTCATGTCGGAGGAAGATCGGGATCAATTGGCAGAGCTGCGCGAATACTTTTTGGTCAAGAATCCCAGCCGTGAGGAGCTGGATCTGATTTCCAGTGAAATCAACAATCTTGCAAGCTGCACCGGCCGGGTCAGCGAGTTGACGAAACAGTCGGAGGAGCTGGAGCGGAGCAGAGAGGAGAAGATTGCGGATCGACACTCGGAGTCGGGCTTCGGCCTCAGCCTGGTTACAGGCCTGATTGCTCTGGTTCTGGTCCTGGGAGGGGGAGCCTTTTTGACGCTCTACGCATCCGGTGGAGGCTTCATCCGCCAGATCTTAGGGCTTGTATTTGTAGGGGCGGCAGTTGTCGTCGCAGTTGGCGGCTTCAGTGGTCAGAGGAGACGGCAGAGCGCTTATCAGCAGGTTTTGTCTGATTTGGATCAGGAGATTGAGCAGGCCAGGGAGGAGAGGCAGGAAGCAGTCAAACGAAGGGATGCCTCACGCAAGATCTGCATTGATTTTCTGTCTCTCTTTCCGGAGGACGAGCAAAGCATGCAGCAGCATTTGACCGAGATTCGGATCAAGAAGGAGAATTTTGACCGATTGACAGCTGCGGAGGCCAGGGCCATCGATAATTCGGCCGGGGCCGTGGAGGAGCTGGCCAATGCCTCCATGCGGCTCTATACGCAGCTGCAGCCCTATGCGGACTCTTATGAAATGGATCTCTACCATGAATTCAATGAAGAGGCTCTGTTGCAGCGACTTCAGGAGGATGCCCAGGCCTACCGGGATTATGTGACTGCCAGGGGACAGGTGGAGAATCTGGAGGAACAGGTGATGGGATGGCGCAAAGCCATCGGTGATTTTCTGGCGGATTACCCCCTGACAGAGAAGAGCCGGCATGAGCGCATCGCCCAAATCCGCCGCAATATGGACCGCCTGGCAGACCTCACCGGTCGTGTGGAAGAGCTGCGCAAGGAGGTGAGCGAGGAAGAGGGGGAAGTGATACAAGTCAGCGAAGGGCAGTCCGTAGAAGAACTGCAGAGAGAACAGGCTCTTTTGGACGCGTCAGTGGTCGAACTGACTCAGGTTATCAGTGATCTGAAGGATGACTGGACCAATCTGCTGGAGGAACTGCAGGACTATGAGGAGGCTGGAGATGAGGCCCGCGACTTAAGAGAGCAGGAGACAGGAATGCTGGATAATGTCCGCATCCTGGAGTTGACAAGAGATTACCTGAACAGGGCCAGAGAATCTTATCTGGCCCGCTATATGGGTCCCCTGCAGGATAACATGCAGGGCTATCTTGAGATCCTGGGAGGCAGGGCTATGGCAGAGCGGCCGGAGCGCTTCACCCTGGACATTGATCTGAATCCAAAGCTGATCTACAAGGAACAGCAGAAGAGGGGAGAATTTCTCTCCGCAGGCTATCATGATCTGATTGCCCTTGCCGCGCGTTTTGCCCTGGTCGACACGATTTTCTCCAGGGACCAGCCCATGGTGATCTTAGATGACCCCTTCAATAATCTTGATCAGGACAAGGTGAAAAGAGCGCTGGCCTTTCTCGGACAGATCGCCGGTCGGCGCCAGCTGGTCTACCTGACCTGCCATCCCAGCCGTATGCCCGCTGAGAGAGGAACTGTTCCCTTTTGATTGACACCGGGTCAGTCATCTCATACAATATGGAGCATGTGCCAAGCACAGGGCCCAGTTAGCTCAGTTGGTAGAGCAGCGGACTGAAAATCCGCGTGTCTCTGGTTCGATTCCGGAACTGGGCATTTTTATGTCTTTTTATAGTTTGTTTTTAGACGATTATCGACTTAAACACAGTTTGAACACGGAATCCAACATTTGACACAGAGCCAAATTTTCAAGACTCGAAAAAGTCAATCAGAACAGTATACTTTGCAAATGGGTGGGCAGGTATAATTAAGAAAAATCAAGGAGGCGCACGATGGACAGGCGCCGCTATATTGCACTTACAGATGCAAATCTGTCACGGATATCGTGGGCCGAAAAGGAAGATATACAATCTCTGGTACGTTTGCCGCTCTACGCGAATAAAGTAAAAAATATTTTATCATTATGCAGCATGTAAATCAGGCGTTTGATAAAAAATGCCGCGGGATGTTGTAGGCCTGTAAATGATGTGATACCAGATGAACAAAGACATGGGGCTGCTTTATCCAGGTATTTTCATGGGGATCCGGTTTGCGCGCTTTAAAAATTGCTTCATTTGCAGGAGCAAGTTACGATGGTTATAGAAAACAAGACGGTTAATGATAAGATCAATAGAAAGGTTAATATGATCATTTATGTCGAAAGGAGTGCTGACGATGTATGATAAAAGCAATAAAAAATTTTGGGATAAATTTGCCAAGCGATATGCTGCTTTTATGAAGAAAGATAAAGGCGTTTATGATAAAGTTTGCGGATACATCAGTCCTTATCTGAATAAAGAAATGAATGTGCTCGAACTTGCTTGTGGTTCGGGACAATTGTCGTTTCGTCTTTCAAAGCACACGAAAAGTTGGATTGGAACAGACTTTTCCGAACAGATGATTCTGGAAGCGAGGAGACGTGGAGAATACGAAAACCTTACATTTGAAATAGCCGACGCAACATTATTACCTTTTGCAGATGAAGAATTTGATTGTGCCGTCATTGCCAGTGCGCTTCATATTATGCCCAGGCCAGATCAGGCGATGAAGGAAATATACAGGGTATTGAAACCGAATGGTATTTTGCTTGCTCCGACTTTTCTGTGGAAAGAGGGAAAGCAAAGAAAACTTATAAAAAGGTTGATGTCTATTTTAGGATTTAAAATGTATCAGGAATGGAATAAAGAGCAATTTGAAGATTTTATTGAGGCATATGGTTTTTCAGTAGTTGAAATGAAATTTGTATATGGAGGCCTTGCGCCGATTGGTGTGATGATTGCTCGAAGAAGTTTTTGATAAGCCGGAGGTAAAACAGCTTCCGAAGAGGAAAGAACTGTTGAAGGGGCAATGGACGATATCCCAGTTTGACGAAGATACAATATAGAGAGCCAGGATGCCTGTAGTACCCTTTTTGTGTGCGCAGCTTACCGTAAAGCTCGCAAGCGGAAATAGATTACGGCAGTGATAGTCACGAATCCATTTCAACGCTTTCTCTGTGTGGGCACTGGGATAAGGTGTTTTCAGGGCGATATTTTTATAGTTTGTTTATATTTGTTTTTGGAAGCTTATCGACTTAAACACAATTTGAACACGAAATCCAACTAACATAAATACTGTCAAATGAAACCGACATTCATTTCGACATTAATCTTTTTCATAACTCCCTTTTCGTAAGTCCCCGTTCCCCGGGGACTTATTCTTTGTGCGGCTTTATTACAAGCTTTAGAGCACGCAGCGTCCGCTGGCGTTGTTACCGCCGTCAACGGCAAATAGATATTGAGTTATAGGACAAAATGTGTTGATGAAAACCCCTACAAGCCCTTGTAAATAAAG
>ERZ773197.376-NODE-376-length-36175-cov-5.048200_pt1 | contig 36175 bp, 51 predicted proteins | sample MGYA00580999_ERZ773197 | MGnify/ENA primary metagenome ERZ773197 (study PRJEB29015, sample SAMEA2738166) | human oral metagenome | biome: human oral; feature: human-associated habitat; material: saliva | place: China | collected 2185 ...
ACCCAAGTGGTTGAAGGGTCCGCACTCGAAATGCGGTAGGTCGGGCAACCGGCGCATGGGTTCAAATCCCATCATCTCCGCGATTTTTAAACGCTAGATTTTAAGCCTTGAACGGCTTGGAGTCTAGCGTTTTTGCTTGTTTTTACTTACTTTTTTGTAAGCTGTTTTTACCCCGAAAAACAATCTTTTTACCTGTTTTTCAGATAAATTTTGTCACGATTTTTGTCACGAATTTCGTCACAGACTCCGTCATGATATCTCTGTCATGTGAGAAAGGAACTTTTCTGACTCTCTATGTAAATCTTCTTTCAGGGCTTTACGATATATGTTTTTCATAACATTGTCGGATTTCCACCCTCCGAGCTTTAATATTACTGAGTCGGGCATCCCTAAAGAGTGGGCTTTACTGGCAAAGTATGATCGTAGCCTATGAATACCAAAGTGCGGCAGGCCAAGAGTCTTTTCGGCCATCCGCATGGTGTCATAGACTTTCCCGAGAAATCCTTCATAAATACAGCCCTGTTCTCTGATTCTAGTCGCGAGCTCATCCGGGATAGGGATTTTTCGGTTACTTCTTTCCGTTTTTGTGAAGTTCTGTATTACCCAATTATTATCGCTGTCCTGCACCTTGGCTTTGTTTATGGTCAAGATATTGTCATGTGACAAATCAGATAAGGTAAGAGCGCCTATCTCGGACCTTCGGAGGCCAAGAGCAGCAAGGTACAAAGGTGCCCAGTATTTTTTAAAGTTCGGAGTGCTATCGATGTACGAAAAGAGCTTGCGGATCTCTTTGTCATCAGGGGTGTATATATCCTTTTGTACTTTTCGAGGAAGCTTTGTTCTGATTACCAGCTCCGGACGAAATTCGTGCAGCACGGAAACAATCAAGCCGTGACGGTTATAAACTGTTTTGGGGCTCGCAGAGCGTACCATATCGTTCACTAGAGCAGTCAAAGTGTACTGGGTGATATCTTTTATGGGTAAGGAGGTAAAGTGGCTAGGAAGACCTCTCAGCGTTGCTCTGTAGCCTCTTATAGTTGACGCGGAAAGAACATTTTCTTTCGCCTTGATATATTTTTCTGCGTAGTCTAAAAAAGACCCCTTTAAAATTGCTGCAGAGGTCTCTCTAAGAAGGTCATTTACAACCCGCATCACTTCTCTTTGTGTAGGCTGTTCCTCGAACAGGGCAGTAAGCATCTGCCCGTTCACCATTTTTCTAAGTCGATACTTCCCGGAAGGAAGCTGATCAACGCCTTTAGGAAGTTTATTCATATCTATCCTCCTACTTTCTCCAGTAAGGCTTCCTGTAATACCTGAGAGAAGTTTATGCCTTGCGCCAGAGCTTTTTCATTCAGCCATTCCGGAATGGTTAAGTTCTTTCTTACAGACTTATTGAAGTGCTTTTTAGCGTAGTCTTCTGCATCAACACTAACGAGATTCACGATTCCTCCATGTGGGGCTTCTGCTCCCAATTCTTTAGCGTAGGCAAGCGGATCTATAGCCTCAATAGAAGAGGAGGGAGGTAGTTTTTCTCCGTCTTGCTTGCATCCCATGATTTGCACTGCCAGACAATCAACAGCCATTTTCATCGCGTCGTTTAAATCATCTCCACAGGTGGCGGCATTAAAGTCAGGGAAGCATACGGAGTATCTTCCATCTTCTTCTTTATAGAAAATTGCGGGGTAAATACTTAACATAATTTATTTCCTTTCTATTCCTGCTTGTTTATAGATAGAGCACTCAGTGAACTTCGTTAAATCTTTAGTGTGGAAAGGGATTGTTACTTTGCCTTTTTTAGTTGGGTGTTTGTACTGTCTGTGGGAGCCGTCTTGACTTACTATGTACCATCCATCCTTTAATATTATTCTTTCCATTTCTTTAGGCTTTTTAGGCATTGTTCCTGTCTCCTTTAATTGATAGAACAAGTATAGCATATAATACGCATAGAATCAATACGCATTATATGTTGAGGATAAATTTATAAAAATACCCGTACAAAGCCTGAACGATTCGTTACCCCATCAGCATTCGTACATTTCTCTAGCCTCAAGTAGAGCCTCTCTAAACTCCGCTAGGCTTTCTAAGTCATAATGCGCCCTTGCTTCTATATCTTGTATATCACTTCTAGTAAAGTCGTTGTTCTTCTTATGTACGTAAGCGTGATATAAAGCTTCTACCTTCTTATCCTCCGGTAATTCATCCTTGATATATACGGAGTAGCCACAATCGCATGGCGCTATCATTTCATTTACAGATAGATTAGGTACAAGCCTTACAAATAAGTCGTCTAAATCAATCATTGTCTTCCCCTGATGTCTTCTTGAATTGTCTAAGCATTTCCGCAGCCAGCTTCAGTTGTTCAGGTGTGGAGTCTTTGGCAGCATCGAAAAGGATTCGTAAATCAGAGTTATCGAAAATTTCCTGTGCTACTTTTGCGGTCTCCGGATTGGTGTAGTAGGTTTGCTCTTTATGACTATCATCAGATTGTAATTCAATAAGAGCGGATTTTTCCACATGGAAGTAATCGGCTAATAATTGTAATTTACCCATTCTAGGTATTGCAATACCTTGTGTCCATGTGTTGAATGTTTGAGGGGAAACCCCTATAGCAGTTGCTACCTCTAATTGTGTTTTATTTCTGTCATGTAATAGTCTAGTCAAATTATCAGAAAAAATTTTCTTTTGTAATTCGTCAGACATACTAATTGACTCCCTTCTTTTATTATACGATGTATAATATAATATTATTTGATTCGTTGCAATACTAAAATCAAAAATATTTTGAAAAAAACTATTGACATCAAATTATATTTGATTTAAACTATCGTTGACACAAAGAATTTTAAACCCATTCATCACAAGAAAGGAGGGGAACGTCTATTGGAAAATTTCAGAATCAGCTTAGCCGCGGCAAGAGTGAATGCCGGACTAACACAAGCAGAGGTTGCTAAAATATTGCATATAAGTCCAAATACCTTAGTAGCTTGGGAAAAGGGTAAGTCTGAACCGTCCATTTCACAAGGACGAGTATTAGGAGAATTATACAATATGCCATTAGACAGTCTTATTTTTTTACCGTCAATATCAAATTAAATTTGATAGAACGGAAAGGAGGAAAAAGAAAATGGCACACTACAAAGTTAAGGCGCTCGTAGAAGTCGAGTACGTTGCTGAGTATACCGGCAAGATGACAAGTGCTTTGAAAGAAGCAGAAAGTACAATCATCGAGGCGCTTTCAAAACTTGAATTCTTATCATCTTGTGAATTCAAAAAAGTAAAAATTCAGTCGGAAGACTACTAAAAAGGGGAGGAAAAGGAAAAATAAGGGTGTGACCGAATTGGACACCCCCACGAGGAAAGATAAAAATTAGATGCGGTTTTGTTTTTTATAGGCAATTAAATCAAGGTAGAAAGGTAGATCGGACCACTCCTCATGATTTAGTGAATTAAGAGTGATTAGCTTATCGGTTGGAAGTTCAGCGAGTATGTGTAATGCTTCGTAAATTTTCTGCGCGGATTCATCATCATCAGCGAACACAATAGCCGGCTTAAATTCCTCGGCAGCATTGTCCTCAATTTTAAATTCTACCGGTATGTGGATAGCGGCATCTTCCCATCCCGCCAGATACGAGGGGGAAGTTTCTAAGACTTTAGCGATATCATAGAGTCTCTCCGGAGTAAGACTTTGCTCTCCGTTTTCGATTTTAGCAATAGAGCCCTTGGTTTTATACCCCAGCTTTGTGGCAAGTTGCTCCTGGGTATATCCGAGTTCGATCCGTCTGCTTTTAATTCTATCGCCTATAGTCATATAATCACCTCTTTTCTTATGGAAAGTATATCAAAGGTGATTATTAAAAGCAATGAGTATAATAATAGTAAATTATAGTTGACTATTGATATAACATTAGTGTATTGTTGGTATGTCGACAAAACAAAGGAGGTAGTTATCAATGATTGATACAAAGAGATTAAGAGAACTAATGAAAGAGTCTGAGTGGAAACTTGCTTATTTTTGCGAGGCTCTGGGGCTTTCCAAAATGGGATTGAACAATAAAGTAGTTGGAACCAAACCCTTTACACTCCCGGAAGTGGAAAGCTTATGCGAGCTTTTACACTTGGATACGAAAGCACGAGACGAAATATTTTTCGCAAAAGAGAGTACTTATGAGAAACGAGTGTATAAAAAAGAAACTTTATAAGGAGGAAAAGAATTGAACGAACTAATCAAAATCACAACGAACGAAGTAGGAGAGCCTACGGTACTGGGAAGAGAACTGCATGAGTTCTTAGGTGTTGAGACACCATACAGAATATGGTTTCCGAGAATGCTTGAATACGGCTTCACGGAAGGGAAAGATTTCAACCCGTACAAAAATGTTCGGGTTGGGGAAGAAGGAAACAGGGAAGTAGCCAGAGAACTCACAGACCATCTCCTTACCATCGACATGGCGAAAGAAATCTGCATGATACAGCGGACAGAGGTAGGGAAGCAAGCTCGGCAGTACTTCATTCAAGTAGAGAAGGATTACAACAGCCCGGAGAAGATTATGGCAAGAGCCTTACGGATTGCGGAGAAGGAACTAAGCACCTTGAGACTTGAAACCAAAGTACAGGCTCAACAGATCGCAGAGTTACAGCCCAAAGCTACCTACTACGACTTAATTCTACAATGCCCTAGCCTTTTATCAGTAACAGAGATTGCCAAGGACTACGGAATGTCCGCAAAAGGACTAAACAAGATTCTGCACGAACAAGGTATTCAGTTTAATCAGTCCGGAGTGTGGTTCCTTTACTCCAAGTATCAAGATAAAGGCTACACAAGCACTAAGACACAGAACTATAACCGCCCGGATGGAACACAAGGTAGTCGAGTTCATACCTACTGGACACAGAAAGGAAGAATCTTCTTATACGGAGTACTGAAAGATTTAGGTTATTTACCATTAGTAGAGAGATTCCAAGAGGAAACTGCATGAAAAAGAAAATGGAGTTACCAATCTCGACCATTGATAACCCCGGAACAAAACTAATCATTTAGTTCGTGCAAATTATAGCACGGACAGAGATAGGAGGCAAACTTTATGATTTTTAACTTCATAGATTGGCTAACAGACAGTCTATACGACTTCAAATGGCTTGTGAAGATACTGGCGAAATGGGAAGTTAATTCTCTAAAGACCTCAGTACAGGAGATTGTTAGGAGGATAAAGAAAAAATGAGAGTTTACATAAACATTAGCCAGTCTGCATTTACACACTTCTCAAACGAAGCTGCGGAGCAAGGTGTATCGGTTAGGACGTTAATCTCCGGGGAAGTGGAAGCGCTTTACTGCATTGCTCTTGAAGAGAAGTGGAGAGAAGAAGACTTCGAGGAAGAACTAAAAAGTGAAAGAAGACGGGAAGAGGAGGACTATGAGTGATGTGTCCTACAACAATTAAGCTGGCGAAGGTTCTACGGATGCCACCGGAAGAGCTTGTAGAGAAATATAAAACAAACAAGCTCAATCTCGGACAGATTGTTACCATAGCAAACTTTATGAGACTTACACCGGAGCAAACAATCAGAAAATTCTTTCCGGGATTCTTGTACGGGTACAGAAGAAGCGTGATTAGAAAAGAGAGGAGGTAACCTATGCCAAAAAGCAGAATTGGGAGGAAGAGGGGAGAAGAAATAACTCTGTTCTTAGAAATAGGTAAGGCCAAAAAGGGTGTTCGGCAGAGTGCAGTGGCTAAGTATCTAGGTATGTCCGAGAAAACACTTAGCTTTAGGAAGACAGACGGAGAGTGGAGCCTTTTGGATTTTGCACTGCTGTGCAGGTACTTTAATGCTACCGATGAGGAGATCCTAAGCATGGTGAAAAGCTATTTTTCACTCTTTACAGGGACCATCGTTAGAAGAAAGCCTAGCAAGGTAGGTGCGTAATGAAAATTGTAGCAAAATGCCTTAGTTATCTAAATTTATTCTTTTTAATGACCGTAGTAGCAGCTCTTGACAGTGAGGGCATACCGGTATCCGTTCTAGTGGAGTGTTTACTATTAAGCATCGTTTTAGGAGTTTTACTGGCGTATTTAATTAGTTTACTTGAGGCACAGGAGAAAAAGAAAAGGAGAAAGAGAAATGCAAATTGTATTAACAAAATCAGACGTAGACGCGTTGGCTAAGAGAATTGTGGAGTATCTTTGGGAAGCGATACCTACAGAAGCAATTCCGGATCCGCCGAAAAAGGAAAAAGCAGTTACGGCGGAGAAAGAAGCTGAGCCGGTAAAGACTGTAGAGCCGGTAAAAGAAGAAGCTGCAGCTAAACCTCAAATTACTACCGCAGAACTCAGAAAAGCCGTCATGGAGTTTACAAGAAACAATCAGGACAACTTGACAAAGGCAAAAGAAATCCTATCCGGGATGGGGATTGAACAGCTGTCTCAATTAGAGGGCGACTTAATCGGTCAGTTCGTGGAGAAGTTCGTAGCCATCGGAGGGAAAATTTAATGCCAAACCATGAAGAACGAGCACACGCCTTACTCTCCGCAAGCTCGGCGCACCGATGGATGCACTGCACACCATCCGCAAGACTGGAGGACGAAGTGGCCGTAGAGGAGAGCACGGCGGCTAAAGAGGGGACCGTTGCTCACGAGCTTTGTGAATGCAAGCTTAGGGCATTGTTAGGAGAAGATACTAAAGAGGCAGAAAAAGAAGTACGATCTTCAGAACTGTATTCTCCGGAGATGGAGAGATATACGCAGGACTATGCGGAATTCTGCTATGGTGCGGCGATTGATTGCGAGGGGGGCATCCGAATAGAGGAAGCCTTAGACTTATCTGCTTATGTACCTGAGGGCTTCGGTACAGCTGACTGCATCATAGTAGGAGAAGAGCTACTCCATGTTATCGACTTTAAGTATGGCAGAGGCGTGAAGGTATCCCCCGTAGAGAATCCCCAGCTTATGCTTTACGCCTTAGGAGCATACGATTTGTATTCATTCATGCAGGATTTTAAGACCGTGAAGCTCACGATTGTGCAGCCTAGGATAGACGAGGAGCCTTCTTCTTGGGAGTTATCCATTAAGGACCTTTTAGCCTTCGGAGAAGAAGTTAAAAAGAAGGCAGAAGCAGCATTTAAGGGAGAAGGAGAGTTTTGTCCGGAGGAGGATACTTGCAGATTTTGCAAAGTAAAAGCAACTTGCCGGGCAAGGGCAGAAAAGAATCTTGCACTCATGTTCTTAGAGGAGCAGGATCCACGGCTTCTTAGCAACGATGAATTGGGAGACATCCTAACAAAGTGCTCAGGTTTCCCCACCTGGCTATCGGATGTTGAGGAGTGCGCTAAGGATAAGCTGCTTCTCGGTGAAGAAATAAAAGGTTGGAAGATAGTAGAAGGGCGGTCTACAAGAGTGTGGACCGATGAAACAGAAGCCTTTAAGTACATCGTAGATAGCGAAGAAGCTAAGGAAGAAGAACTATTTGAAACCGTTCCGCTTACTCTTTCCAAGGTAGAGAAGCTTATAGGAAAGAAGCGCTTTAAGCCCATAGCGGAGAAGTATGTAACCAAATCTAAAGGTAAGCCAACTCTTACTTTAGAGTCGGATGAAAGACCGGCATATAACAGTGTTGAAACTATGTTTAATGATGAAGGAGAAAATTAATTATGAGTACAGTAATCACCACAGGAGAAGTAAGACTTTCTTATGTAAATGTTTTTGAGCCATCTGCGGATCCATCAGGGAACCTTAAGTACAGTGCAATGCTTTTGATTCCGAAGTCCGATACCAAGACTATTGCCGCTATCGAAACAGCCATCAAAGAAGCTACGGTACTGGGAAAGGATAAAAAGTTCCAAGGAAAGATTCCCGCTAAGCTTACAAGCCCTCTGCAGGATGGAGACGGTGTAAGACCTACAGACGGAGAGCCCTACGGAGAGGAGTGTCATGGACATTATCTCATCAATGCCAAGGCTAATCCATCTTATCCGCCAAAGGTGGTAGATAGAAACAGACAAGAGATTCTTGATCAGTCAGAAGTCTACTCCGGCTGCTTCGCAAGAGCGAACATTAGCTTCTATGCGTATAACACAAACGGAAACAAGGGTATTGCCTGCGGACTGAATGCCATTCAGAAGACAAGGGACGGAGAGCCATTAGGCGGCACCAGAGTATCTGTGGATGATGCTTTTGGAGATGAATTTTTTGAAGATTTAGCAGGTGACAGTATTTTCGGTTAGGAGGGGCAATGAGGCATTTAAGCATTGATATAGAGACTTTTTCGGATATCGATATCCAAAAGGCCGGAGCGTATCGCTATGCACAATCAGAGCAATTTAGAATCATGCTTTTTGCCTATTCCTTTGACGGAGAAGAAGTGCAAGTCATCGATCTCGAGAATGGGGAAGAAATTCCCCATTTTATTTTAACCGCTTTACAGGATAAGGAAGTTATAAAGCATGCCTACAATGCGGCTTTTGAGTGGTACTGCTTAAACCGTGCCGGCATAAAGACTCCGCTTGATCAGTGGCAATGCACTATGGTTCACGCAATGTATTTAAGCCTTCCGGCAGGACTTGCCAACACCGGGGAAGCCCTAGGAATACCGGAGGATAAAAAGAAGTCTGCCGTAGGTAAACAGCTAATTCGGTATTTCTGCGTAAAGCCTTATAAGCCGGATGCTGTAAAGTGGAAAGCGTTTAAAGAGTATAACCGGCAGGATGTCGTTTCGGAAATGGAGATAGAGAGCCGGCTTTCAGGATTCCCTGTTCCGGAGATTGAATGGAAGCGCTGGAGACAGGATATCGTTATGAACGCATACGGTGTAAAAGTAGATACCGAGCTTGTGAACGGCGCAATAAAGATTCAAGAGAGGTGCGAAGAGGAGCTTTTGACCGAGGCGATAAGACTTACACAGCTTGAGAACCCTAACAGTCCTACGCAATTACTTAATTGGGTAAATGCGCAAGGTTATCCTTTAGAGAATACCCAGAAAGCAACGATAGAAAGCGCCCTGAAAGAAGATTTACCCCTAAAAGTGCGAAGGGTATTGGAGATCAGGCAGCAGCTAGGAAAGACCTCGGTTAAAAAGTACGAAGCTATGACGAACACCATAGGAGAAGGGGACAGGGTAAGAGGTATCTCTCAATTCTACGGGGCCAGTAAGACAGGACGCTTTAGCGGCAGGCTTGTACAGATGCAGAATCTTCCGAGGAACTACTTAGAGCCGTTGGCAGAAACTAGAGATTGCGTAAAAAGGCAGGACTATGAAACGCTCAAGCTTCTTTTCGACAGTATTCCTGATACTTTATCTCAGCTTATAAGGACCGCCTTTATACCGAGTACGGGCAATCAGTTTGTTGTAGCGGACTTCTCCGCTATCGAGGCACGTGTTATCGCATGGCTTGCAAAGGAAACATGGGTGCAGGAGGTTTTTGCGACTCATGGAAAGATTTATGAAGCAACGGCTTCTCAGATGTTTCATGTTCCTATTGAGAAGATCAGTAAAGGAAATCCTGAATACGCTCTCCGTCAAAAAGGGAAGGTTGCGACTTTAGCACTAGGCTATCAAGGAGGGACGAACGCTCTAATCTCTATGGGGGCCTTAAAGATGGGGCTTTCAGAAGAGGAGCTTCCGGAAATTGTGGCCAGATGGAGAGCCGCTAATCAAAGGATAGTGGCTTTATGGTCCTCTGTGGGTAGCTATGCACTAAGGACCGTGCGAGACGGAAGAGCAAGGCAAGTGAATGACTTAATCTTCCGTATGGAGCAGGATCTAAAACACGGCTTACGGTTCTTAACTATAGAGCTACCAAGCAAACGGAAGCTTTTCTACTGTAAGCCTTACATCGGCTTAAACCAGTTTGGAAGTGAGTCCTTATCTTTTTACACGCAGAACCAAACTACGAAGAAGTGGGAAGAGTCCAGCACCTTCGGAGGAAAATTGGTAGAGAACATTGTTCAAGGCATAGCAAGGGACTGCCTTTGCGAAACGCTGGACAGGATAACAAGCAAAGGCTACAGAATCGTTTTCCATGTTCACGATGAAGTGATTGTGGATGCCGGAATGGATTTAACAGTAGAAGAGTTATGCAGCATTATGGCAGAGCCTATACCGTGGGCCAAAGGCTTAATTTTGAAAGGGGCGGGATTCAGTGGACAGTTCTATCAGAAAGATTAAGGTCTCCGTTGCGAATAACAGAAAGTCTAAGCAATGGAAAGAAAAAGAATACAGCTGGAATGATTTTACCGCCTTATTTGTTACTCCTAAGGAAGGGACGGAAAGCTTTTCCGAATACATGGCCCTATCTAAGGATAAGCAAGATGAATTAAAGGATGTAGGCGGTTTCGTAGGAGGAACACTGAAAGGAAATACCCGAAAGGCTACAGATGTCTTAAGCCGGGAACTGATTACCCTCGACCTTGATAATATCCCGGGAACTGATTTAGACAGTATTTTGGAGGCGGTAGAGAAGCTTGGATATGCTGCATTACTCTACAGCACGAGAAAGCACACAAAGGATAAGCCGAGGCTTAGAATCCTTTTTCCTTTAGCAGAGCCCTCAAGCGTTGAGGAGTACGAGCCTTTGGCCAGAATGCTGGCAAGCCAAATAGGAATAGACTATGCGGACCCGACTACTTTTGAAGCGAACCGCTTGATGTACTTCCCTTCCATCTGTAAAGGTGCGGACTACCTATTCAAAGTCTTTACAGGGGAGCCGGTTAAGAAGGAAGAAGTCTTAGGCCTGTACCATGACTGGCAAAACGTATCAGAGTGGCCGACTTGTAAGACTGAAAACCTTCTTATCCGGAAGCACATTGCAAAGCAAGGGAACCCTTTGGAGAAGAACGGTCTTATAGGTGCTTTCTGTAAGACTTACGATATTCCATCGGCCATATCGAAATTCCTTAAAGGAATCTATGTTCCTACCGATAAGGCAGACCGCTGGACTTATGCAGACGGCTCTACCACCGGAGGAGCAGTGCTCTATGACAATGATACTTTTCTTTACTCCCACCACGCTACGGATCCATGCAGCGGAATCCTTGTAAATGCCTTTGACTTAGTGCGCATTCACAAGTTCGGGGATTTAGACGAAAGTGTCCGGAGCACCATGCTGGAGAGCAATAGGCCGTCTTTTAAGGAGATGGAGAAGCTTGTTATGTCGGATTCTGAGGCTATGAAGTGCTTACACGAGGAGCGAATCCTAGAAGCGCAAAAAGCTTTTGAGGAAGACGACAGCGAGCACTCTAAGGGAGAGATTGAAAAGGTATCTAAAGGCGAAGTAAATACAGACTGGATGAACAAGCTTTTAGTTAATGAAGAAGGCCGTGTTCTTCCAACTATCGATAATTTTAAGAAGGTTATGGAGAACGATCATAACCTAAAAGGGAAGATTTATTCTGACTCTTTTACAGATAAGAAGTTTTGCGGAGGAGCAGTGCCTTGGGATAAAAGCGGCAATCATGAGTGGACAGACGAAGACGACAATGGTCTGTTTTGGTACTTGGAGCTTTTCTACAAGATACACCACGAGAAGAAGGCAAATGCAGCCCTCTCTCTAGTCTTCAAGGATCACCGTATCAATGTGGTAGCGGATTACCTGAACGCTCTTCGCTGGGACGGGAAATGCCGGGCTGAAAGACTGTTTATCGACTACCTTGGCGCAGAAGACTGCAATTACACGAAGGAAATTACGCTAAAGACCTTGGAGGCTTGTGTTATAAGAGCCTTCAAGTTTGGCGCCAAGTATGACAATATGCTTATCCTAGTAGGAGCGCAGGGAATAGGAAAGAGTACGATTCTTAAGAAGCTGGGGAAGGAGTGGTTTACCGATTCCTTAGTGAAGTTTAGCGGTAAGGAAGCGGAGGACACGATTGCAGGAAAGTGGATTGTAGAGGTTTCAGAGCTTACGGCCTTGAATCGGCAGGAGTCTACGGAAATCAAGCAGTTCTTATCAACAAGAAGTTCCAACTACAGGGAGTCTTACGCAAGGCGCAGTAAAGAGCATCCTAGAAAATGCGTTTTCTTCGGTACCAGTAATGAAGATGAGTTTTTAAAGGATACTACAGGAAACAGAAGATTTTATCCTCTTCCGGTAGATGCGGACAGGATAAAGAAAGATATCTGGAATGACCTTACAGAGCAGGAGGTTGATCAGATTTGGGCGGAAATATGCTTTATGGTGAGCTTATGCGACGGACACTATGATGAACTCCGCTATCAAGTTCTTTCCAAAGAAAGTACAGAAATACTGGCAAAGATGCATGAGGAGTACTCCGAAAAGGATCCTTATGAGTCTCTGGTAGAGCGGTTTTCTGAGATTATGGTTCCTAGCAACTGGCTGGAAATGGACCTTATGGGCAGACGAATGTACTTGGACAAGCTGGAAAGAGGAGAGCAGGATAAGGAGGATTCGCCTCTTATGCCTATGCCTTATCTGTCTGCGCAGAATATCCATTGCGAGATGCTTAGGCTTGAAATAAGCAGTCTAAAGAAGCAGGAGTCGAACAGATATAGTCGCATAATTAAGAAACTTAAGGGGTGGAGAACCGGAAATAAAAGGGATAGAAACTATGGATTTATCCGCTGCTATTACAGAAGTAATTAAGCAAAAAGTATCAGTTTTGCTGATAACCAACTTCGCTTTTTGATAACCATCTATTTTTTAACAATTAAGTTAAAAATATTAAACAATATATAAGTTGGTTATCATGGTTATCAGTTTTTAGCTAGTTGGTTATCAGTAGGAAGCCTAAAAAATGGCTTAAATACTAGGTTTATAGGCTACTGATAACTATGATAACCAATATTTTACTAAAAAAGAAAATATTTTATTTAAAGAAGAACATAGCTATTTATAGCCTTAAATACTTAAATATGCCTCATATATACGCGTATTTAATAGATAAAATATGTACATTCTACTTTTCCTATATATGTTAGGAAATCCAAAAAGTTGGTTATCATAGTTGTCATTTAAATTTTTTGAAAGGTTTGTGAAATGGTAGAACAGGAAAGGAAAGTGGAAAAAGCATTGGTGCGGATGCTTTGGAACCTTGGATGCGAATCGTATAAATTCGTTTCTCCAAATTGCAGGGGTGTTCCGGACAGGCTATTCATTACGGAAGAGGGCAGAGTGTTTTTTGCTGAGCTGAAAACAGTAAAGGGTAGGCTGTCTTCTCTACAGGAGATTCAAATAAAAAAACTTAAAGCGTTAAAGCAGGAAGTTTATGTAATTTACGGCATGGAGGGCGTTCGGAAGTTTGTAGAGGATTTTCAAAATAGCTGCCTATCCGGAACGGAGTACAGATGAGAGGAGGTGAAAGCTTATGGAGTTCAAACCACACGACTATCAGACCATGTGTATAGACCGCATTGTAAAAGACAAGTCTGTAGGCCTTTTCTTAGACATGGGACTTGGCAAGACCATCATTACCCTGTCGGCTATTATGGAACTAAAGGACAGACTGGATATTTTCAGGGTTCTGGTCATTGCTCCGAAGAAGGTAGCAGAGAGCACCTGGACCACGGAATCTAAAAAATGGGAACATACTAAGGACTTAAAGATATCTAAGGTCTTAGGATCTGCAAAAGAGCGTATAGCTGCTATTAATCAAGCTGCTGATATTTACATTACGAATCGTGACAATGTGGCTTGGCTTTGCCAAACTCTCGGGAGGAAGTGGTTCTTCGATATGGTTGTGGTAGATGAGAGCTCCAGCTTTAAGAATCCACAGGCTATGCGTTTTAAAGCCTTAAAAAGAACACTGCCTTTTGTGAATCGCTTAATAGCACTTACCGGAACACCGAATCCTAAAAGTATGGAAGATCTTTGGAGTCAAATCTATCTGCTGGATAGGGGAGAGCGACTTGGGGAATATATAACCCACTATAGAACCCGGTATTTTACAAAGGACTATTCCGGGTTTGGGTACACTTTAAAGCCGGGAGCGAAAGAAGCTATCACAAAGAAAATCTCTGACATCTGTATAAGCCTTAAGGCTAAAGACTATCTGGAGCTTCCCTCTATCGTCTATAACGAGATTCCCGTTGAACTGGATAAGAAAGCCTTAAAGGCCTACCAAGACCTAGAAAAGAACATGGTTTTATCCTTGGAGGATTCCGAGATAACTGCAGTATCCGCAGGAGTGCTTACAAACAAATTATCGCAGTGTGCGAACGGTGCTATCTACGATGAGGATAAAGTAGTGAATCATATCCATGACTGCAAGCTGGAGCGCTTTACAGAGCTTGTGGAAGAGCTGAACGGAGAATCGGCCTTAGTCTTTTATAATTTCAAGCATGACAAGGATAGGATCCTGAAGGCTTTGGAGAAATCCGGTTTAGAGGTTAGAGAGTTTAAAAGCCCTAAGGATGAGGAAGACTGGAACAAGGGGAAGATTGATATCTTACTTGCCCATCCTGCAAGTACGGCCTACGGAATCAATCTCCAATACGGCGGAAGGCATATTATTTGGTTCTCACTACCTTGGAGCTATGAGCTGTATGCGCAGGCAAATGCCCGACTCTTCCGGCAAGGACAAGAAAAGCCGGTGATCGTGCATGAGCTGCTTTGTACGGATACAGTAGACCATGATATTAAAAAGTCCCTCTCTGAAAAGGGGCAGAATCAAGAGGATGTACTTAGAGCCTTAAAAGCAAGGCTTAGAAAGGCGGGCAATGGAGAAGAAGACACTTGAACAATATTTAGACGCGTGCGAGCTGATAAAGGAGACAGAGGAAAGAATAGCTGGGTTAAAAGAGGCGAGGACAACCCTTATCGACAAAACGGAAGGATCCAGCCCCGAGTATCCTTGGATAAAACGGAGCTTTAAACTTGAGGGATTCCCGGAGGAGGAAATGGACCTCATCAGTAGAGAAGAGTACCTCCTCTATATCCAAAAAGCCGATGCCTGTAATTTGAAACTAAAGGTAGAGAAATGGCTCTCCACTACGCCCATGCGGATTCGGAGAATCGTACACCTTAAATACTTCGACAATTACACTTGGGAGGAAGTCGGAATGCGGCTATCCGGATGTAGCGGGGAAAGTGTGCGTAAGGAACTGGAGAGGTACCTTAAAGAGAATTTTTGAAACTTTGTCCGTTTTGTCCCGTTTTGTCCGCTTTTAGTGTGATAAAATGTAAAATGACGAAATTGGTTCTATTCCTCCATATCGGAGGAGGACTCGTGCCCGGGGAATAATCCTCGGGCTTTTTGTATGCCAAAGAGAGGAGGTGGAGTGTGGCAAGACCAAGAAAAGAAATAAATCGGACAGAGTTTGAAAAGCTGTGTGGACTGCAATGCAGCAAAGAAGAAATTTGCGGATGGTTCTCCATAACTGATAAGACTTTGGACGCGTGGGCAAAAAGAACATACAACGAAAGTTATTCCGAAGTATACGACAAAAAGAGGAGTACGGGGAAGATATCACTCCGCCGGGCGCAGTTCAGGCTGGCAGAGAAAAACGCAACAATGGCGATTTGGCTAGGCAAGCAATATCTTGGCCAGCGTGATAAGTACGAGGTGGAGACAACAGACAACGACGCTGTATTACAGTTCATAGAGGGGATGAAGAACCGTGATAAGTTTAAGTCCGAAGCAAACTGAATATCTTAACCAAGCGACAAGGCGTTGGAACATTAAATCCGGTGCAGTACGTTCCGGAAAGTCCTTTGTAGATATAACTGCAGTAATACCGAGACGGATTATCGACCTGATTGGAAAGCCGGGGCTTGCGGTTATTCTTGGCGTATCGAGAGACACAATTGAGCGAAATGTCCTAGAGCCCATGAGAGAGGTATACACAGCAAAGCGTGTCGGAACGATTAACTCGCGTAACATTGCAAGGATATTTGGAGAGGATGTGTATTGTCTAGGAGCGGAAAAGGTATCTCAGGTAGCAAAGATACAGGGTGCCTCGATAAAGTATGCTTACGGCGACGAGATAGCTAAGTGGAACAAAGAAGTGTTCCGGATACTACAATCCCGTTTGGATAAGCCCTACTCCTGCTTTGATGGCGCCTGTAACCCTGAGCATCCTACACACTGGCTGAAGGAATTTATAGATTCTGACGTAGATATGTACCTTCAGGAGTATACGATATTCGATAATCCACACTTGTCTAAGGAATTTGTGGACAATCTCTGTAAGGAGTACAGCGGAACAATCTACTATGACCGCCTAATCCTTGGACGCTGGAAGAGAGCTGAAGGGGCAATATACAGGAAGTTTGCAGATGAGCCGACAATGTTTAAATGCGAGATAGTGGACGCCATAGATCCTAGTGCAAACTGCAAGCAGTTCCGCCGGGAGGATATTACCAGTATTGAAATAGGGCTTGACTTCGGAGGAAATAAATCAGGCCACGCCTTTGTGGCTAGAGGATATGTAGACGGATACCACGATTTGATTATTCTTGCCTCCAGAAGGATTAAGGCGACAGATGCAGGGGAAGCAATAGACAGTAATAAGCTAGATGCTCTGTTTATTGATTTTGTCCGCTATGTAGAAGATACCTACGGGACGACATCTTATGACGGATACCATAACTTGGAGAGTGTGTACTGGGATAATGCGGAAAGCGTTCTCGGCATGTCTATTCGTAACGCGGTTGAAAAGGAATTCCCGTTTATCATAGTTCGTCCGGCAAAGAAGGATAAGATTAATGATCGTATCAACTGCATGCTTCGCCTTATGGGTGCTAGGCGGTTTTGGATTACTGACGATGCAGAGACCGTAAAAACTGCGCTCTCTGAAGCTGTATGGGATAAAACAGAGGAAAATGATATACGTTTGGACGACGGCTCCACGGATATAGATAGCTTGGACGCTATGGAGTATACGTATGAACGCGATATCAAGGAACTGATAGGGGTTTAATATGTTTGAAAATCTAACAAACTGGCTGAAAGGAGTAATGGGTAAGATGTTCGGTTACAATATCATGAAAGGCATAGCCGGGCGAGATATCACAATGTCCCAGCCTATGATTGACGCAATCAATCTGTGGAAGGATATGATATGCGGTGCAGCAGATTGGATTAGCGAAGATAAAGGAATTACATCTCTTAAGCTGGAAGAGTGTATCTGTAGAGAATTTGCGGATATTGCTCTTGGAGAGATGGAAGTAAGTATTGATAATCCTGTTCTCGACTCCATGCTAAAGAACGCCATCCGTGATCTTAATGAAAATATGCAAGACGGCCTTGCGCTAGGTTCTTTTATCCTTAAGCCACTAGGAGACGGGCGGTCGGAATTCGTATCAGCAGATAAATTTGTGCCTATTGCCTTTGATGATGAGGGCAAGCCTTCAGACATTATGTTCTTTACCCGTAAGAAGGTAGGAGAGAACAGCTGGTTCACGAGAGTAGAACGACACTATTTTGATGATAACCACAATCTTGTTATTGAGAATCGGTGCTATCGTTCCAGTTCGGAAAGCATGATAGGATCGCCCGGGAATCTTGCGGACATAGACGAGTGGGCAAACATTGAGCCGGGACCCATTGTCTTTCCCGGAATGACAAAGAACGATTACGGATACTTTCGAGTACCGCTTAAGAACAGGGTAGACGGCTCTCCGTGTGGCGTTTCCATCTATTCGGCTGCAGTATCGGCAATTAGAAAGGCGGATATCCAGTACGGCCGTCTTGATTGGGAGTACAGCTCCGGAGAAAGAGCCGTTCATGTAGATGAGCGGGCACTTCGCCACAAGGATGGAAGAGTAAAGCTTCCGGAAGGAAAGCATAGGCTATACCGAGGGCTTAATCTTGAGCAAAACCAAGGAGAGCTCTACAAAGAATATTCACCAGCTATGAGAGACGAAGCCTATATTAGGGGACTTGAAAAGACTTACCGAAATATTGAGTTTATTGTAGGCCTTGCTTATGGGGATTTGTCAGACGCCTCAGAGGTGGATAAGACAGCAACGGAAATTAGAGCCTCTAAGCAGCGGAAGTATAACCGAGTGAATGCAATCCAAGAGAACCTCCGAGATTGCCTTTCCGACTTTGTGGACGCCCTTGCTTTCTACAGCGAGCTATATACGACAAAGTATGAATTCTCCTGCGCATTCAATGACAGCATCCTTACCGACGAAGAGAGCGAACGCGAACAGGATCGCAAGGATGTTGCTATGGGCGTTATGGGACTTGCTGAGTATAGGGCGAAGTGGTACCAAGAGGACGAGGAGACTGCTGCCGCCAATCTGCCTGAGCAGCCGTCTACTGTAATGCCGTGAGAGAAAGCTATAGCTCCTCTCTTGCGGTAGGATTAGAGGCTAAATACCGAAAGCTTGAGCAGGATGTCATGGCGGATGTAGTCCGCAGGATAAAAAAAGCCGGTAAGATAACCAGCATGGCAGACTGGCAATTAAACCGTATGCTTATGCTCGGGAAAAGCACTAGCGACATAGAGAAGATAATTGCCTCGGCTGTTGGGTACAACGCCAAGGAGGTAGAGAGGCTGTATGAGGAGGTGATAGCCAATGAGTACACAATCTATAAGCCACAGTATGAAAGAATCACGGGAAACTTTATACCCTACGCGGAAAACTATCAGCTTCAACAGATAGTAAAAGCAATAACAGCGCAGGCAAATGAAGAACTTTCCGGAATAACTAGATCCTTAGGATTCATGATTGGAAAAGGAAAACCTGTATATACTCCTCTTTCTGAGATATACAACGGCTACCTTGACCAGGCAATGATTGGACTTACATCAGGAGCCTACGACTACAATACTTTGATTCGTAGGGTGTGCAAGGAGCTTACAGATAGCGGGCTTAGAACTGTAGACTACGCATCCGGCTGGCATAATAGAGTGGATGTTGCAGCGCGCAGAGCTGTATTAACCGGGGCCTCTCAGCTATCCGGTAAAATTATGGATATGAATGCCGAAAGCCTTGGTGTTGAAAAATTCGAGGTATCCTGGCATGCCGGAGCAAGACCTGACCACGCTGCATGGCAAGGGAAGGTTTACACAAAGAAGCAGCTTGAGAGTATCTGCGGCCTTGGAAGCGGAGGAGGCTTACTCGGTTGGAACTGCCGGCACGAGTATTATCCATTCTTTGAGGGCTCCGAGCGAACATATATGGATAAGTGGCTTGAGGAGCAAAACGCACGAGAGGCGCGAAAGAAGGCCTTCCGTGGTAAAGAGTACAACGCCTATGAAGCGACGCAGAAACAGCGCCGCATGGAAACAAATATGCGTGCCCAGAGAGAAGAGGTTCAACTCTTAGAAGAGGGAGGGGCTGATTCCGAGGATATTACAATCGAGCGGTGCAAATATCAGGCGCAGCTTGATGAGTACAAGGCATTTTGCGATTACTTTGGATTTCTTGAACAGCGGGAAAGAATATACTATGATCTAAATGGGCGAATATCTCCTAGCCAAGCCACCTACAAAGAGTGGAAAATAGCGGAGGTTAATAAAAATATAGTCGTTATAGATAATCGCAAAATTTCCGAGTTTTGTTTAAAGCCCGGAGCAAAACACGCTGATGAGTTCTTTTCAGTTGGCTATACGAACAGTATAAGCGACCAGAAGCGGCTAAGGAGAAATCTTCTAGGACAATACGACCCAAGCAAAATAGAGACTACGGAAGTCTTGCCAGAAGGAGGACAGCAGTATACAATTTCTATGATGCTTGGCGTAGGTAGAAAAAAAAGAACGTTTAGAACTGTTTGGAGAATAGACAAGAGCGGCGCTATGCCGAGATTTATAACCGCTTATAGGATAGGAGGTTAATGAAATGTTTAAATTATTTGATAAGGTTAGAGTAAGGAACAAGAATATTACTGGAGTGATTGTTGATGTAACCCGACAAGGGGAAAGACAATGCTTTGTGGTAGAGGCGGATAATATAGGCAAGATTGAAGGATGGATAGGGGGAGAAAACGACTACGCTATTCTTGATTGTATGCCCGAAGAACTCGAACTCAAGTAAACCCAATATAGGAGATAAAAATGGTTACGGTAAATATGGATGATAGAGCTTATTTGCTCGAGAAAATTCCGATGGTTCCGTTAGATTCAGGATCAGTCAGGGCGGTTCTTTTGTCAATAGACGATTGGCTCATGACAAATGGTTTTGCCCCACCTGATTACTACGACTATTCAGATGAAGGACGCAAAATGCAGAAAGTGCGTGATAGGATTTATGAAGATAACGTACTGAATAAGTAAATAACATGTTAAATCGGCACCTTCCCATTTGGGAGGGTGTCTTTTTATTGGTCTGGAATCCGAGACCTTAAAGGCGGACTATTCACAGGGCGCTGGTTAAAGCCCTAAAACAACCTATGTGTGAAAGGAGACACTATGAAAACCGAATTTTTGAAAGAGCTTGGGCTCGAACAGGAACAGATTGACAAGATTATGGCTGAGAACGGCAAGGACATTGCTGCGGAGAAAGCCAAAACGACAAAGGCGGAAGGAGAGAGGGATAATTACAAGTCACAGCTCGATACCACAAAAGAGAGCCTTGGGAAGTTTGACGGTGTGGATGTTGAAGCGCTTAAGAAGCAAATCACCGATTTGCAAAGCGACCTAAAGAAAAAGGATGATGAGTACATCGCCAAAGAAGCAGAGCGTGCATTCAATGATACTCTGTCCGGAGCGATTACTGCTGCGGGCGGTAAAAATGCGAAGGCCATCATGGCAATGCTCGATATTGATTCCCTCAAGGCATCCAAAGACCAGAGTGCTGACATTAAGACAGCCCTTGAAGCTATTCGGAAGTCTGATTCCTATATGTTCGGCTCAGAAGAGCCACACAAAAATGCGGTTGGGAGAACCGGAGGAGGGGAAAGCGGTAATTCCGCTGATTTCTCCACTATGAGAGCACTCATGGGACTCCCGGCAGAGAAAAATTAACCTAATCAACGGAGGAAAAAACAATGGCAAATGCAATTCAGTTAAGAAAGTTCTATTCCGAGGCGCTGGACGAGGTTTATAAGCTTGCGTCTTTAACAAGTGTCCTCGACGGAGACAACACTCTGGTAAAAGAGGGGGCAAATGCAAACGAGCTGCTCATTCCTAAGATGTCTATGGATGGACTTGCGAACTATGGAAGAAACAGCGGGTATGTAAACGGCTCCGTGACTTTCGAGTATGAGACTAAGAAAATCGGATATGACCGCGGAAGAATGTTCACCGTAGATGCTCTGGATGAGATGGAGGCTACACCTGTATTCTCTTCTTTATCTGCGGAGTTCGTTCGTACTAAGGTTGTTCCGGAGCTCGACGCATACCGCTTAGGTGCTTACGCTTCAAAGGCAGGAATCGGTTCTGCTACCGGAGCACTGGCAAACGGTAAGGCGGCGATTGATGCCGTTATGGCGGCAAAGAGTGCTATCAAGGACGCAGAAGCAAGCTTGGATACAGTTTACCTGTTCATTAAGTCCCCTCTTAAGGATTTAATTGACGGGCTCGATACTACTGCAAGCCGTGCGGCACTTGACGGATGGGCTGGCATCATCGAGGTGCCTTCTTCCCGCTTCTTCAAGACCGTTACCCTTAACAACGGTACTACAAGTGGACAGGAAGCCGGAGGATTCAAGGGAGCCGGAGCAATTAACTTCCTTGCGGTAGATAAGAGAGCGGTTATCCAGTTCCAGAAGCACACCGTAAACAAGATTATCACTCCTGATCAGAACCAGGATGCCGATGCTTGGAAGTTCGGCTATCGTACTGCAGGAATTGCAGAAGTAAGAGACAACAAGCTTCCCGGCATCTACGCACACACAGCACAGTAAGGAGAGCCTATGCAATACGCCGAGCATGCGTTCTACCGGAGCGAGTATCTCGGTGACCGTATAACGGACGAAAGTACCTTTAATCGGCTCGCCACAAGAGCCAGCGCAAAGCTGGATCACTACACTATGGGGAGAATCAGTCAGACGGATTGTGGAATTGCAGTCCGGCTGGCTGTTTGCTCTATGGCTGAGATTCTGTTCTGGGAAGAAAAGAGGAAAAATGCCCATGAAGGGCGGGAGATATCAAGCGAATCCAATGACGGGTACTCTGTATCTTTCGGAGGCTCCAGTGAGATGGATATGGCGGCGTTTTCAGAAAAAAGCCTATATCAGGCAGCATATGCGTATCTGTCCCAAACAGGCTTGATGGACTTTGGAGTGTAACAGTATGGCAGACATTACATTATTCAATGCGCGATATGACGCGAATACCAGAACTGAGGTATTTATTCCGACAGGGATTAAAGGGGCCTCTTACTATGAAAGCGAGGGTGTCAGTGCAAATGAAGGAGTTTGGACGAATCAAAGCATATATAAGTTACGGGTACCTTTAATCAGTTCAGAGATTGGGAAGGAGTATCTCCCGGAGAGAAAGTATCGCAAAGCAGAAAATGCGGACGGATATTGGACTATCCGGAAAGGAGACTTTATCCTTCTTGCTCTCTTAGATAACGAAAAGGAAAACTATACAGGCAAAGAAATTGCTAAGATTTCGGAAGAGCTGGGGCTTAAGCTGATTACTGTGACAGAATACGCTGATAATACAGTCCGTGGGAGCGATATCGTAAAGCATTGGAGGATAGGAGGCGCATAATGGGCTCAAAGAGAAATTTCTCGGATGTCAATACTCCGGCTTCGTTTGTTCAAGAAGGTAAAAATTTTAAATTTGGGCTCAAGTGGAATGAGCATTTTGGAAAGCAGAAACGCGCTGAGTTCGTAAAGGCGCAGGAAATAGTTGATAGCGAGTGCCTGAGATATATGGACAAGCTGACTCCTATGCGTACAGGAATGATGATTAAGAGTGCTACGCTTGGTACCGTAATAGGATCCGGAGAAATCATCTACCTTGCGCCGTACGCAAGGCGCCAGTATTACAACAATTCCGGAGGCTCCCCGGCGCATCCGCAGGCAAGGGGGATGTGGTTTGAGAGCATGAAGGCTTCTTACCGAGATTCAATATTAAAGGCTGCTGGAGGGGCGCTTAGAAAATGATAGATTCAATCATACAGGGGTTGACCGATTATTTCATGAAATGCCCCTTACTAAAAGACGGGGTATTCCGAGTAGATGCTCTTGGAAATGAAGCGGTGGAATACACGATAGAGACCGGAGTCGTATCTCCGGTTATTCAAGAATACCTTGACGGCTCAAGTATTCGTCAATACAAATTTAACTTCGGCTCCCGCGAGTATTACTCTCTGGACAGACTTGAGAATATCCAGAACAGTACATTTTATGAGAATCTCTGTAACTGGATAGAATCTCAAAGTAAAGCGGGGATTTTACCGGAAATGCCGGAGAAGTGCGAGGCGGAAAAACTAATAGTAGATGCACCGGGCTATATGTTCGACGCTACTATGACAACGGCAAGGTATCAGATTCAATTGACGCTACAGTATTTTAAGGAGGTATAAGATATGGCTAGTGCAGACAGAAAGGCATTAGTCCGTAATAAAATTGCGGATTATATCAAGGTTGGGGACAAGTTTGAACTTATGGGAACGGGATTCAAGAGTGTAAATGAAAGCCCTTCCGCACAGACTGATTCAACTACGTACATTAACGAGACTTCAAGCTCTACCGATATTATCGGATATGAGACTGAGTTCTCCTATGAAGCAGACCACATTCCTTCTCAGGTGGCTATTACCGCACTATGGAAGGATGGACGTGATCATCACACCGGAGGGGATGCACAGCACGAGTATATTCGTGTTGATTTGTATAATCCTATCGGTAACCCTACAGAAACAGCAGCGCTTTTCAAAGCCCGTAAATTCATCGTAGCAAACGAGGTTTCCGACTATGAGGGAGACGGAGGAGAGAAGGTATCTGTATCCGGTACCTTGCATGCTGTAGGGGACCCTATTCAGGGAAAGTTTGATACAGTAACAAAGACATTTACCGCCGGAGACTTCAAGGGAGCCTACGACGCATAATGAACTGATTACAGTATTCTGACCATACGGCAGAAGCTGGACAGAGGAGAGGCAATCTAACGAGGCGGATTGTTTCTCCTTTTTTCATGGCCTCGACCAAAGGAGAAAAAGAATATGGCAAAAATCGTGGTTTTAGGAAAGGAACTTGAGGGAGATTTTTTCGATGCTGACTTTATGGAGCGATATGAGACCGCAACACGAGATATGCATAACAAGGCGACAGATGCTCGCGATCGTAAGTATGAAAAGGTAGCGGATGCCTTCCGTGAGCAGTGTACAGTAGCGAGGGAATATTTCGATGCCGTGTTCGGCGAGGGAACCTCTTACGAGCTTTTTGGTGACAAATTAAACCTTAGGACTCATATAGAGGCCATTGCGGAGCTTACCGAATGCGCAGCAGGGTCAAGGAAGGAAATCAATGACCTTACTAATAAATATACCCAGCGATCTAAGGCGTTTAGCCCGGTCGTAACAAGCAAGAAGCATTGAATCTGATATTGGACGGTCTTCCGGAGGTAGTTGATGTTGCCGGTACCATGGTGAAAATCGAAACCTCTTTCCGCACGGGGATTATATTTGAAGAAATGCTCTCAGACTCGGAATTACCGGATGAAGATAAACTCCTAACAATGCTAGAGCTTTACTACCCCGGCATTATATTTGATGAGACGACAATCCGGGAGGCAATCGAAAGAATCTTTTGGTTTTATCGGTGCGGTGCTGAACCTAGACCAAACGCGGGAGCGAAAGGTGACGGGAAGGCTGTTTTTTCCTATGAACACGATGCTGATTACATATATGCCGGGTTTATGTCCGCGTATCGGATAGACTTGGCAAAAGAAACACTCCATTGGTGGCAGTTTCGGGCCCTTTTTCGCTCGTTACCGGAAGATACACAAATTATGAAGATTATAGGCTACAGGTCTATGAAAATCCCGTCCAAGCTCTCAAAAGAGCAGAAGGACCATTATAAGCGCATGAAGCGTATTTATGCACTTCCGGAGAGATACGAGAAGACAAAGGCTGAAAGTGACCTTACTGAGATCCTTATGAAAGGCGGAAATCCTTCCGCGCTACTGGATAACGAAGGAGACAGTAAGAAATGGCAGATGGAAGTTTAAATTTTGACACCAAGGTCGACTCCTCGGGGTTTTCTGGAGCTGTTGGCCAGCTCGGTGGAATAGCCGGGAAAGCATTTGCAGGAGTGACTGCTGCAGTTGGTGCCGGCACAGTCGCATTCGCTGCATTGACCAAAAGTGCCCTCGATAATGTTGCAAGCTATGAGCAGTTAGTTGGCGGAGTAGAGACGCTTTTTGGTGCCGGCGGTGCAACAATCGAAGAATACGCTGCAAGCATGGGAAAATCCGTGTCTGAAGTAGAAGGGCAGTTTTCTACCCTCGAAAAGGCTCAAACTACGGTGCTGGACAATGCGAATAATGCGTACCGGACAGCCGGCATGTCGGCAAACCAGTATATGGAGACTGTAACAAGCTTCGCGGCAGCTCTAAAGCAAAGTACCTCAGATGAAGTAGAAGCGGCGAATGTAGCTGACCAAGCAATCAGAGATATGTCTGATAATGCGAATAAGATGGGCACCTCAATGGAGAGCATCCAGAACGCTTATCAGGGCTTCGCAAAACAAAATTATACAATGCTGGACAACCTGAAGCTTGGCTATGGGGGCACAAAAAGCGAAATGGAGCGTCTTCTTGCAGACGCGGAGAAAATCCATCAGCAAACAACCGGAGAGATTACCCATTACGACATAAACAATCTTTCTGATGTTTATACGGCAATACATGAGGTACAAACAGAACTCGGAATCACCGGAACAACAGCAAAGGAAGCCTCTACAACTATAGAGGGCTCTATGAACGCCGCAAAAGCAGCGTGGGACAACTTTCTCACAGGTACGGGGGATGTAGACCAGCTTGCGGAATCTGTTGCGACACTGGCAAATAACGTCGTAAATAACCTATCAGAAATCATTCCAAGGCTTGCTGCGGGCTTACCGGCGCTTGTGTCAAAGCTCGGCGATATGATTCCCGGGCTGTTCAATCAGATACTACCGGCATTAATAAATGGGGCGGTAATCCTAATAAATGGTCTTGTGACGGTTCTTCCGGAACTGATTCAGGGACTCGTGCCTCCGCTTATTGCTGGCGCTGTATCTGTAATAGGGGCACTCGTTAGTGTTCTTCCCTCGCTTCTTTCTACACTTGGCTCAATAGGCCTCGACCTTATGAATACGATTGCAGAAGGGGCAAATTCATTTGACTATGCCGGATTTGCTGAAAGCATTGTAAAGGGCATATCAGGATTTATATCCGGAGGAGGGTTCGAGCAGTTTGCAGAATCGGCAGTAAACATACTTGAAGGACTTTCTCAAGGGATAAGTACCGCGCTTCCGGTGCTCATTCCAGAGATTGTAAAACTTGTTATTTATATCGGCAAAACGATCATTCAGCAGATTCCAACGCTCATTCAATGTGCTGGAAAACTGTTAGTAGGGCTTGCGCAAGGAATAGCACAATCATTACCGGTGATAGCTGCAGAAATACCCAACATTATAACTGCAATTATAAACGCCCTCGTTGAGGGAATACCGATGATAATCTCTTGTGCTGGAGATATACTGATAGCCCTTGCGGATGGGTTATTAACTGCTATTCCGGCTTTGATTGCGGCGATACCAAGTATTATCACGGCGATTTTCAACGGTCTTGTGACTGGTATACCGAAAATCATTACAGCAATAATTCAACTGATCCAAGCGATTATACAAAAGTTAGGTGAGCTCGCATCAGGGCTTTTTGCGTGGGCAGCCACAACAATGGGAGCGTGGATTCAGTCAATCGGCGAATGGTTTGCACAAATCCCCGGCACTATTTGGACACATCTTATAAGCGTTTTGACGACACTCGGAGAGTGGGGCATATCAGTTCTGGATTGGATTGCAACAAACGTTCCCGCATGGATTGAAAGTGTGGGTGAGTGGTTTGCTCAACTTCCTGAATCAATAGCTTATGCGCTAGGATTTGCAATTGGTTCAATCATAAAGTGGGGCGAAGATGTTGTGAAATGGATTTCGACAAATGTACCTACTTGGATTGAGAGCATAACGAAGTTCTTCTCCGAGCTTCCCGGTAAGATTTGGACTTGGCTTGTAAATACGGTGACGAAAATGGTAGAATGGGGCGTTAATATGAAAGACAACGCCTCTACTGCAATTCAGAGCATGATTGATGCAGTTATAAACTTCATGAAGCAGCTACCCGGAAAAGTTTGGACATGGTTAGTCGATACAGCAAACAAGCTGAACCAGTGGAGACAGGACCTTATAACTAAGGGTACTGAGGCAGCAACAGGACTATTTAATGCGGTTGTCGATGGAGTAAAAGGCTTACCGGATAAAATGCTCTCCATTGGAGAGGATATTGTTACAGGGATATGGAACGGAATCTCCTCTGGCTGGAGTTGGCTGACTGATCAGGTGAGTAGCCTTGCAGAATCACTTTTGGAGGGGGCAAAGGATGCTCTTGGAATTGCATCCCCGTCTAAAGCTTTCCGTGATGAGTTTGGACGCTGGATATTGCCCGGTGCAGAGATAGGTATAGAAAAGTCTATGCCAAAGGCCTTAAAAACCATGAGGACAAGTGCAAGAGCACTCCTAAATGAAATGAAAGGTACCGTATCAGCCTACAGTGGTGAGATTGCGCTATCTGCCGGAGCGTCAGAAAGCCGAAGGGCATTTTCTGCCGGGGGAACATCGGTATATTACGATAACCGAATTGAACAGACGAACAACTACCATGAAGCAGTTCCTGCTCCGTCGGTTGTGGCAAAAAATCAGCGTGAGGCGATTCGTAATATCGTCGGAGGTGTGAAATAATGGCAAATCAGATTAGAGCGGTTCTCTCGTGTAACGGGAGGACCCTTACTTTTGGTAAGGACAGTGATATTGACATCACGAAGATAACCGGGCTAGAGAGTTCGGATATCGAAATTAGTAAAAGCGATAATGCCCTTGTAGACGGTGAAACCGTAGACGGAATCAAGATAAAGGGCAGACCAATACATATTGAGGCTTCTTTTCGGGATTTGAAGAACAATAAAGAAAACAGGCAAAAGCTGATTAAGTTCTTCAATCCGAAGTACACTGGAAAAGCCCTAATCGAGTATATGGGTGTATCGAGGAACATAGAATATAGGCTCGAAGGCTGGACTTTTAAAGCAAAGGCTTCACTCGATGCAAGGCTGGCCGTTGTTGTGGATTTATACTGTCCGGATCCATACATGCTGAATATTGATAACTTCGGAAAAAACATGGCGGCATACACACCTCTCTTTGCCTTCCCTTGGCTGAAAACTGCGAAGAAGGTTTCCGGTCTGAAAAGACCGTATTCCGGATGCGCCATAGGGGGCTTTACTTTTGGCTATAGAACCTTACATAAAGAGGTTGCGCTATCAAATGATGGAGATGTTTCAACAGGTGTAATAATTAAATTTGTAGCTACAAGAGGAGAGGTAAGCAACCCTAAAATAATCAATGTGAGAACAGGGCAATTTATGAGAGTCAAGGTCGAAATGGCAAAAGGGGACGTGCTTGTTATTGATACCAACGAGCGCCATCAGGTGGTAGAGCTTAATGGTGTGAACTGCTACCAGCGCGTTGATAGAAAGTCGGAGCCTTTTCAGCTTGCTGTCGGTGAAAATTATCTCGGATATGAAGCAGATAAAAACTATGTCAATCTGGACGTAAACCTTTACTACACACCAAAATATTTGGGGGTATAACATGCAGATATATATTCTCGACAAGGATTTTCAGACAATCGGTGCGATAAAGGTGTTTAACTCCATGATATGGACTCGTAGATACTACGAACCCGGCGTTTTTGAACTTCATACCTCTGCGAGTTATTTTCCCCTGTTTAATTCAGGTAAATACCTTTGCAGAAACGATCGTACAGAACTCGGAGTTATCCGAGAGGTTAACTATGCGCAGACTGATAAGGGTGAGCGTTCTGCATACTGCAAGGGATATTTTGCAGAAAAACTACTGGACAATAGAGTTCTGCAGTACCCAGTAAATATATCCGGAACTCCAGAGGAAATATCCCTTGCGCTTGTGACTGGTTTTGCTATACATCCCACGAATACGGAGAGAGTAATTCCGCGATTAAGCCTTGGAATACGTAAGAATCTTGGTTCCAAACTTACTCTGCAGACTACAGGGGATAAGCTTGGAGAGAAGCTTTATGATATCGAGCGAACACAAGAACTGTCGCACCGGATTCTTTATGATTATGAAAAAAATACTCTGACATTTGAGTGTTGGAAAGGGCTTAATCGTACAGAAAACCAAGAGGATAATTCCCCGGCAATATTTTCAAATCGCTTCTACAATGTTAAATCTGCGATATATGGCAGAGATGAGAGTGCTCACGCAAACTTTGCATACGTAGCCGGAGAGGGCGAGGGAGTAGCAAGAACTATCGTAGAAGTTGATGTGCGCACAGATGCAGCAGAGGAACGCAGAGAGATATATGTAGATGCTAGGGATTTACAGAGTGAATATGAAGACGATACTGGTACAAAGCGAAAGTATTCTGCAGAGCAGTATAAATCGCTACTAACTCAGCGAGGTCTGGAAAAGCTGGCAGAGTTTTCAAAAATAGAGACCGTCAACTCTGATATAGATGCTGGGGCAAACCTCATCTATATGAAAGATTTTGATTTGGGCGACCTTTGTACCTATCAAAATATGGATGTTGGAATCGAATGCGACGAGCGGATAACGGCAATCCAGGAGGTGTATGAGAGCGCCAATATGACACTAAGCATAACATTTGGAACGGACGACGCGACTACAATAACAAAGATTATAAAAAGGGAGGCAAGCTAAATGTTAAGATTTGGTTATTTTGATTCGGAGATTACCGGAACAGATCCAGAAGGTATGCCGATATTTGACCGGGCGGAGACGTCCGATCTATTCCGTTTGCTGTTTGCAAATCTTGTGAGTAACGGGGTGCTCGCACAGCCCGGAGATTGCTTCCAAGTATTTGCATCAGAGGGGCTAACTATTAAGGTTCATCCCGGATTTGGAATCATACAAGGCGCTTTTGCGTATGACGAAACAGAAAGCACTTATACCTTGGGAAAAGCTCCCCAGCAATATGCAAGAATTGATAGGATTGTATTAAGAGCAAATTATAAGGATAGATGCTGCGAGATTATTGTTAAGGAAGGAACCCCTGCAGTAAAGCCGGTAGCGCCTGAACTCATAAAACCCGCACGAGGAGACTACTACGAGCTATCGCTCGCGACGATTTATGTACCGTCAAATGCAACGGTTATAACTCAGGCAGCAATAACAGATACACGAGGAGATAGCTCTGTATGTGGTTTTGTAACCCAGCTTATCGACCATCTCTCTACGGAGGACTTCTACACACAGCTAAATGGATTTTATCAAGACTTCGTAAAGAAAGCGGATAAAAATTACGACGAGCATATACAGCACATGGGTGGACTTGAGGATTCTTTTGAGGAGAATTTCAGAAGGTGGTTCGATTCTGTGAAACAAATTTTGTCAGAGACACCTGTCGGAAATCTAAAGGTGGAAATTGATAGGCTGAAAGGTGAAACAATCGTAACCATTCCGGCTAATGCGTGGAGCAGTTCTGCACCATATAGCCAGAAAGTATCTGTGCCAACAGTCAAGGCTACAGACTCAGTATCTATGGGAAAGGCGCACACCAAGACCTCCAGCCCAACGGATATAGAAACTTATGACGAGATGGCCGCTTTGATTACAAGCGCAGAAGTTACAGATGGGTATGTGACCTTTTACTGTGCAGCAGAGAAGCCTACAAAAGATTTCAAAGTAAAATTAAAGGGGGTGAGTAATTAATGAGTAATGTTTTTATCCCTCTCGGCGGCGCCGGGGGGAAGAATCGGGGAAACAGCTTTTATATATCTGATACAGCACCAACAGCAGAGATTTTAGGGAGAATCATTACCCCACTCCCTGCAGGAGTATACAAGAAATTTGTGACACCGGACGGACAGGTAGCTTTCCCGTCTGCTGACGGTGGGGATGCGGTTGTTTCCATGAGTAAGGAATTCCTAAAGAAGCAGGCCATAAAAACCTTTGGAATCGCCAGTATCACAAATTTTAGTTTGTCCATGTACGCTCATCGACAAGTCCGGCTTACATGGGCGAAACCGAGCGAGGGCTTGTTTAGTGGGATACATTTTGTCTTTAAGTACGGTAGCATGCCGACGAGTGAGACAGATGGTTTTATGGTGTATGACAGCGCCGACGTGCACTATGAAACGGCGAAACTGGAAGAACGAGAGCTGTTTGTAAGAGCCTACAGCTATGTCACGGTCACGGACGGTAGGTGGTACGACGAGGGAGAAGTGAGTGCTCGAATCACTGTAACTGGAATCAGCGGTTCGGTTACACTGTCGACAGGAGCAGGTGTTTGGACCGTGCCGGACAAGGTGAGTAAAATTCGTTACATTATCGTTGGACAAGGTGGGTGGGGAGAAGACAACGGCAATAACCAGTATGGAGCAGGCGGCGGCGGTGGTGGAGGATATTTCGAAACAGGATATCTAAATGTCACTCCCGGTCAAAATCTTAGCTATGTAGTTCCTGCTCCTCCAAAACGTGAAAATAACCAAAATTGGACTAAATACTATAAAGGAGGGTATATTCCCGAGTATGATACAATTTTTGCCGGAATAAGAGCTCAGCATGGTCGAATGGCTATACGGAGATACCCCGGATTTGATAATAGTTTTCTTCTTATTGGCGGCGATGGAGGTTCTGGTGGCGGAGGTGGAAATGGTGGAATTGGAGGGCGAAATGGTGCTGATGGTACTAGCGGTGGAGTAAATAATATATCGAGGAGAACTACTTCCACTGGAGTTGCCGGTAAGGGTTCTCACAAAAGCACCACAGGCTTTAATGGGGTTTTGTACAGCATCGGTGGAAATGGAGCAAGTCCTTATACTGGACTCAGTGGCCAACCCGGAACAAATGGTCTGGGCAATGGAGGTTCTGGAGGTGGTGGGAGCTCGGTCTATTGTTCTGGTGGAACAGGTGGTACCGGCTGTATCTACATTGCGTGGGGTTCGGCCATGAATGATGGCACTTAATCAAACACTTACTACATTCCTACGGAGGAAGTCTTTAAAAGGCTTCCTCTTTTTATATACATAAAAGAGAGGAGAAGAAATGAAACGAGATTTTACGCTAATCAAGCCCAACGAGAAGACGGGCGAACACGAGGTGATGACAATCACCCTTTTTGACACTCCCACAGAAGCTGACATGGCGGCGAGAGCGATTTATGGAGCGACCGCCTATGCAAAGGAATCGTCACAGTGGAATGTCCAGTTGCCGGCAATTGTAAAGGAAGGCTCTTTCTACAACTGCAAAATGAAAGAAATGCGTGGCGAGGATGGAAAGCTTTCTTTTGTCCGTATTGGCGATGCTCCTGCAGAGTACATCCCTACCGAAGCTGAGCAGATAGGGGAGCTGAAGAGGCGAAACGAGGAGTTAGAAGAAGTACTGGACCAACTCGTACTTAAGAGCTTAGGAGGTGAGTAAGTATGCTTGAGTATCTAAAAAGAATGGCCGGCAGAGGGAAGCTCAATAAACGAATCCTAGACAAAGCTGTGGCAGAGGGATGGATTTCCAAGGAGGAAGAAGCGGAAATCCTAAAAATTGCAGCAGAGGTAGCTGAGGAAGGAGCAGGGAATGAATAATGATAGATTTTAACGCATTTTTCAGCTTAGTGGATTTTGGGGTTATCATTCAATCGTTGGGGTGGATATTTCTCGGTATTATCACCTTTGTAGAAAAGTTCGGACCGAAGGATAAGAAACCTTGGACGGCACTCTTTACCTTTATCGGGAAAATACTTACTAAGGAATTTGCGGAATCACAAAATAAGCTGATTGAGAGGGTGGATTCTCTTAGTTTAGAGGTAAAAGAAGTGGCAAGGTCTGTAGATGAGACACGAGCGATTGCCGCAAGAGTAAGGATTCTTCGTTTCGGGGATGAATTACAAGAAGGAAGAATGCATAGCAAGGATACATTCGACCAAACCTTGCTCGACATTGATAATTATGAGCGGTATTGCAAAGAACATGCGGAGTTTAAAAACCATGTAACAGAGGCAACAAGTGCTTTTATCCAAGAGCAATATCAAGAGAGATTAAGAAAGCATGATTTTTCACGGTAGTAAAAATCTTTTACTAACCTGATAACCGTTTTTGCGATATAGTAAAATATTTCTTGACACACGTCCAAATAACACGTATTATATATTCTGTAAGGAGGATGACATGTCAAGAAATATACCTTACAGAGAAGTAGCTAAGACAATGAAAAAGAATGGGTGGGTTTTAGACCACACAACCGGCTCTCATGAAATCTATTACAAAGATGGGAAGATGTGTCCTGTCAAATGTGATAAGAAGGTAATGAAGAACGGAACATTGTCGAGTATCGAAAGGATAACGGGGCTGAAATTCTAGCCCCAGCTACTTATAAAAGGAGGCTGCGTATGCAGAGAATTTTTTATCCTTGTGAGATCTCGCAAGATGAAGAGGGGTATCAGGTACAGTTTACCGACTTTCCGGAAGGGTTCACTGATGGAGATAGTCTGGAAGAAGCAATTACAAATGCAAGAGATTTACTAGGGGCGTTACTGTTTTCCTATTTAAAGCATGGGAAAGACCTGCCTAGCGCCACGGTTCCGGAGGATTCTTCGAAGAATATTTATTTCATTGAAGCTTGGCCGGACTTAATTATGGATAAGGTCAGTAATCAAGCAGTGAAGAAGACACTAACTATTCCGAAATGGCTAAATGACATAGCGGAAGAGCGGAATGTGAATTTCTCCGCTGTGCTGCAAAGAGGTATAAAAGAATATTGCGGCTTATAGGAATCTCTCCTAAAGGTATCGAGATAGCGTAGGGTTTGTCCCCGCGCTATTTTTATATTTACAAATAAGAAAGTGAGGAAAACAAAATGGATTTTAGTAGTGGAAGTGTGGTGGCAATCACAGTAATTACATACCTTATTGGTATGGGGTGCAAAGCGTGGGAGAAGCTAGACAATAAGTTCATCCCGGTAATTTGCGGATTCGTAGGAGCAATCCTTGGGGTCGTAGCTATGCAGACCATGCCGGAGTTTCCGGCAAAGGATATCTTGAACGCCGTTGCGATTGGAATCGTAAGCGGTCTTGCTTCTACAGGGGCAAACCAAATCGGAAAACAGCTTTCCGGCAAATAATTATATTAGAGAAGCAAAACAGATGTTTGTATGAGCAAGCCTGTTTTCTAATGATTTATATATCATAAACATTTTATTTAAAGAAAGAGAGGATTTTATCATGAGAAAGAATGGACCATTTGAGCGTTACGAAGGCATTGATGAGGATGCAAAGAGACAGGATGTGCCAGTAAAGGACAATAAGGCAGATAACAGCCCTCATCCTGTAGGCTATGGCCGAGGTGTAGGAGAAGAGGACAAGGAACACGGACCGGGAGTGACACCGAATCCCGATAAGACCACAGGCCCGGGTGTCGGACTAACTGGTGCTACAGTAGACAATTCTCCAAGCCCTGTTCCGAGAAAGCGATAAGGACAACGGCATCCACTAGGGGCAGTACAGAAATGTATTGCCCTTTTTTTATTTGGAGAGTTGAGAAGAGTTGAGAAAAGTTGAGAAGCGTTGAGAAACTTTTTTAAAAAGTTTTCTCAAATCAGAATAGGAGGAAATACTATGAATCCATATCAGAGAGGACAAAGGGCGCTCTGCGGTGACTATTTCAAATTTACTCCCGATGGGGCAGGACGCTTTAAAAGAGCAGGACGCTGGCATAAGCAACCGCAGAAGGGGGATGTTATATTCTATTTCAGTGAAGCGCTAGGAAGAATCGGGCACACAGGAGTAGTAGACGAAGTGCCTTTGCCGGATTTAGCTGCAGTTGAAGGAAACACTTCAGGAGCAGACAAGGATAGAAACGGAGGAGAGTGCCGAAGAAAGATTTATCGGAATTTCAAGGTAGGGGATAGGTCTTGGCCTTGTGGCTTTGGTAGGCCTATCTTTGACGATGAGACTTGCTCTGTAGAGGAGTTTCTGGAAGTAGTTAGAGGGGAAATCGGATACGAGGAAAAGGCTACCCCGAAAAGCCTAGAGAACAAACACGCCAATCGAGGGAAAAACAACTACACCAAATACGGCGTTTGGTATAACCACGGAAAGGTTATCTCTGAGCCATGGTGTGGAGAGTTAGTAAGCTGGTGCTTCTATCAAGCTTGCAAACTCCATCAAGAAAGAAAAGCTTCCGCAGTGCAGCAGGAGCCACAGAAAGAGGGCTGGATTCAGCAGAATGCTAAATGGCTGTACTATAAGGATAACGCGCCTGTATGTGGCAAATTTGAGCATATTAACGGCCGCTGGTATGTGTTCGATAACAGCGGATTTATGATCAAAGGATGGTTCAAGTCAGAGGAAGGCTGGTATTATCTTGGAGAAGACGGAGGCATGCTTTCCGGACAGTGGCTTCAGGATAAAGGCAAGTGGTACTACTTGACCAAGTCCGGCTTGATGGCGACCAATGCAAAAGTCAGAAAAGCGAAAGGTGACGGCTATGATTTTGTAGGCGCAGATGGAGTGTACGATCCTGTGAAATCTATTCTAATAGGAAGAGACAATCGAGTTGAAATTGTCGACTAAGGATTTATAGGCATAATTTTTGTCACAAAATTAGTCACAAATCTTCGAAAACATACATATTTTGCTATTATTTGAGCGTGTTTCAAGGGGTTCAAATCCCATCATCTCCGCGATAAAAAAGACCTGAGTTTAAGCAAAAGTTGCGAAGAACTCGGGTCTTTTTTTGTTCCTCGAGAGGGGTAAAACTTTTAGTGATTTTATTTTGGTAATACTATTTTAGCGATACTATTTTAGCGATACTATTTTAGCAATACAATTTTTAGCAATACAATTTTAGCGATATCTCGTATTGTACGGGAATAGAATATATTCGTTATAAATAAATATTAAATTGTATATATATTTTTGAAAATATTGCCGATAATATAATGCGAGAGGTGGATTTGGGTCTCAAAGAGTAGGAAAGGAGGGGAGGCAAGATGAAAGTCAGGGAAGTGCAAAGAGAACTTGCGATTTTTCGTATAGTGGCAGTTTGCTTTTTTGCCTTCTGTTTTCTGTTAGGAAAATG
>ERZ773197.379-NODE-379-length-35908-cov-14.869132_pt1 | contig 35908 bp, 20 predicted proteins | sample MGYA00580999_ERZ773197 | MGnify/ENA primary metagenome ERZ773197 (study PRJEB29015, sample SAMEA2738166) | human oral metagenome | biome: human oral; feature: human-associated habitat; material: saliva | place: China | collected 2185 ...
GCGGCATCACGTTCAGCATCACGGATACGCAGGGCAACATCAACAAGTCCGCGAATGCTGTCCTCGACGCTTTCTCTGAGACGATTCGTGCGCAGGACAACTCGCAGGACAACTCGATGAACTTCCAGATTGGCACGCGCGCCAACCAGGCGATCCGCGTCGGCATGACGGATATGCGCGCCCAGGCTCTCGGCCTCCAGGGTTCGGACGGCGCTACGCTGAACATCAGCACGCGCGACAAGGCGAATGCTGCCATCAACGTTCTTGACAACGCGATCAGCAAGGCACTCGACCAGCAGACGACGATCGGCGCTGTTCAGAGCCGCTTGAACTACACGAGCCAGAACTTGACGACGGCAAGCGAGAACGTCCAGGCTTCCGAGTCCACCATCCGCGATGCCGACATGGCAAAGTCGATGACGGATTACACGAAGAACAACGTTCTCATGCAGGCTGCTCAGGCTATGCTCGCTCAGGCGAACCAGTCCAGCTCCGGCGTTCTCAGCCTGCTCCAGTAATTTCGTCAGAATTACACAAAGAGCAAAAAAGAACCTCCCCTTTTGGGGAGGTTCTTTTTTGCTCTTTGTCGTTTTAAGTTTCGTTCTGCTTATCACGATAACAAGACATGAGATTATCGGGAGGGCATCATGAAAATATCTGCCTGCTATATCACGAAAAATGAAGAGCGAAATATCGCCCGCTCCTTGCAGAGTCTGGCAGACGCTGTGGATGAAATCATCGTGGTCGATACGGGATCGACGGACAGGACACGAGAAATTGCTGAGGCGCTGGGAGCGCACGTATTGGATTTTTCATGGCAGGACGATTTCTCCGCTCCGAGAAATTCCGCTGTTGAAGCAGCTTCAGGGGATTGGATCGTTTTTCTTGATGCAGATGAGTGGTTTGTCGAACCGCAAGGTGTGCGCAGTACAATCGAAGCGGAGATCGGCGCCGCTTCCGATCTGGAAGCGATGATGCTCCTGCGCCTGAATCTCGACGATCAAGGCAAAGAATTTTCACGCGACAGAAGTCTGCGCATATTTCGCAATGCACCATGGCTGCGCTATCATGGAAAGATTCATGAAAATGTATACAGCAGCAGAGGCCGCCTGCGAGTTTCTTATCCCGAAGGACTCGTACTCAAGCATGACGGTTATCGCGGCGGCATGATTGAGGAAAAAATCGAACGCAATCTGTCCCTGATGCTCAAGGACATTGAGGAGAATGGTCATGCGGAGCGATTTTATCCAGGACTTACGGATTGTTTCTACCACCTTCGACAATACGAACGCTGTTTGGAGATGGCATTTTCGGGATTGGAATGCCCTACATATCCACGAGATACCCGCAGGGGCCTTTATCATGTTGCACTGGAAGCCATGCGATCCCTTAGTCTTCCCTTGGACTTGATGTGTGATTTTATGGATTGTGCGCAGGCGGAATTTCCGCATCTTCCCGAGTTCTATGCGGAAAAAGGTATTCTTCTTTCGTGCAGGGGAGAACTGGAGCAGGCAGTTTGCAATTTGGAGAAAGCAGCCGTCCTTTTTGAGGCTGCGCAGGAAGATGAGGTGTTTCCATACTTTTATAAGAACGGTGGAATTGCTTATGAACGCCTTGCACAGATCTATCGCGTTCTAGGACGTTATGATCTGGCAGCCTTAAATTTTCTGAAAAGCAGCTGCTTTCGTGGAGGGATGCCTCCTTCTGCAAAGGAACTATTGGAAGAAATGTGCCGCATTTGTGGGATTCAGATGAAGGAATTTGCAGAGAACAGGAGCACGATGATGCTTCCCGCCTTGCTGCAGAAGCGTTTGCTGCAGGGCGGGCGGTCGGTTTCACCTGCTTTGGCGCGGATGTGCCGCTGTGGTTTGCTTCTTGTGGCAGCGGCTCGTGTGCCGCAGGCAAAGGTGGAAATGCTCGCTTTTTTGCCGAAAACTCTGCAGGAAAAGTGGAACGGCTATGAGATTGTGAAGAAGAAAAAGGAGATCGATGATGCGCATATCGGCATGTTGGATTACACGAAATGAGGCGAAGAATATAAGCTCTTCCATCGCAAGTGTCGCAACGAGTGTAGATGAAATTGTTGTCTACGATACAGGATCAGAGGATGATACGTGCCGCATCGTAGAGAAGATTCCCAAGGCAAGGCTCTTTCGAGGTTCTTGGCATGACGATTTTGCGGCAGCACGAAACGAGGCGCTTTCTCATGCGACAGGCGACTGGATCGTCTTTCTCGATGCAGATGAGCGCTTTTCCGAAGAAACGCGGGGGAATCTGCGCGCCATCCTTGAAGAAGCGAATGAATATGATGCGCTTGCCGTAAAGATCGTGAATCTTGATATCGACGGCGAGGAGGAGCGACGAATCGATCATACCTACGTTGTGCGTGCTTTTCGGCGTTCACCTGAGATTCGCTATGCGGGGCGTATCCACGAGCACATTGAGCGAAAGGGGGCGGAACTGCGGCTCGCATTCATCCCAGAGGCCATGTTGGTGCTGCTTCATACGGGCTATACGGAGAGCCGCTTGAAAGGAAAGGCGGAGCGCAACTTGAAACTCCTCCTGCGGGAATTAAAGCAGACGGAAAGTCCGCAGGATCTCTATCGCTACCTGGCCGAGGCGTATGAGGGCGTGGGTGATACAGAGCGCGCCCTTCATTATGCAAGGCTTGACGTTGCGGCGGGACCTCGTCCTGTGATCTTCGCCAGTCGCTGCTATCGCATGCTGCTTTATATGCTGCCGGAAGGAGAGGAACGCACCCGATTGTTGGAGAAGGCCGTACGGGACTTTCCGGGCCTGCCGGAGTTCCATGCTGAATATGCTGAGCATCTCGCACGCGATTTGAGATTTTCGGAGGCGTCAGAGGCAATGCAGCAAGCCTTTCGTGCCTATGCTGAGCATGAGGAAGACGGCGAAGCCATGGAGTTTGATGATGCGATGCTCGCCGTGGCGAAGGAGCGCACAGCCCTTTGGCAGAAGATCGCGGCAAGGGAGAAGACGCTCAAAATTTCAGCCTGCACCATCGCGCGTGATGAGGCGCATGATCTTCCGCGCTGGCTCGAAAATACGGCGGTTTACAGCGATGAGCGCATCGTCGTTGATACGGGATCCGAAGATGATACGAAGGAACTTGCCGAGGCGGCGGGGGCGCGTGTTTACGATCATCCCTGGAGCGATGATTTTGCAGTGGCAAAGAATGCGGCTCTTGCTTATACAACGGGAGAATGGGTCGTTTTTCTCGACGCCGATGAGTATTTTGCTGCACCGCAGCAAGTGCGGCCGTATCTTGCCTCGCTTTCCGTCGAGCAGCCGGAGATTGAGGCAGTCATGCTGACGATCGTAAATCTCGACGAGGATGATCAACTCAGGGAGATCCAGCGCTTTCCAGCCATACGTCTCTTTCGGCGCAGGAAAGATCTTGTCTTTGCCGGCCGAATTCACGAAACCATTTGCAAGATGGATGGCAAACTTGAGATCAAAATGGAAAGAAGGCATCTGACCGTCCATCATCTCGGCTACTCATCGGGGCGCGTGATGAAGAAGATGGAGCGCAATTTTGCCCTGCTGCAGGAAGATATCAAAGAAAACGGCGAACAGGACAGGCACTACCGTTATTTGGCAGACTGCTACACCGCTTTTGGCGATTGGAGAAAGGCGCTGTACTATGCTCTGGCGGCGCTCGATTCTTCAGCGACTGCCGTCGGCAGTGACAGCGATATGTATCGAACGGCGCTGCGCGCGATGCGCGAATGCCGAATGTCGTCCCAGGATATGCTTTCCCTGGCAGAAAAAGCGGCGGAGGAATTTCCAAGTCTGCCCGATTTTCATGCGGAAAAGGGCAGGATTCTCTTTTCGTCAGGAAGACTCAGGGGTGCTGCTGCTTGTTTTGAACAGGCACTCGATATTTTTACACATGAAGATGACGCAGGACAGGCCACGCGCTTTTTTGCAGAGTCTCCCGTCGCCTGGCGCGAGCTGGCAGAGATTCGCCTCGCTCTCGGCGAGAAGGAAAAGGCGAAGGCGGCGATCACTTCCTCCCTGCGCCTCAACCCGTTCAGTGAGGAAGCGCTCGGACTCTGGCGGAGAATCGGGGGTGTCCCTTGCGGTGAGGAACTGTACAAGTTCTTCCCGCATACGCCTGAAGCGCTGCGCTTTCTGGCGCGTTGGGCGATTTCTGCGGGGGAGGCGCAGATCGCTGCTGATGCTGCTGCAGAGCTTACAGACTGCTCGGGTGAATATTTACCCGAGGAGGCATGCCTCACCGCTTGGCAGGTGCAAGATTGGGAGAAAATGGCGGATGTGGCGATGGAGAACGTTGCCGCTGTGATGCAGGAACTCTTCCTCGTGCTGCTGCTGGCGCTGGCCAAAGGGGATTCCGTGCGTGCACATGCATCGGAGATTCAGTCTCTTCTGCCTAGGCTGCAGGAGATCCTGCGCAGCTTTGCCAAGAATCAGCCGATCAGTGCAGATCTTTGGGAAGAGTGCCAGGCGTTCCTTCCCGTGCTCGCACAAAGACTGCCGAACGAAGTCCTGCTGCGATACGTCCGGATCCTTTCTGCGCTGACGCCGGAAAAGAAGTGCGAGGCGGCGACGCTCCTTTTGGCGGCAGAAAGATGGCAAGCCGCTATGGCTCTTTTGGCGGAGATTCCTGTAGATTCTCCAGCAGCAGATGATGTCTTTTGGCATGACACAGGCGTCGCTTTTTATCAGATGGGAGACTTTCCTGCAGCGCGCGAGTGCTTTTTGCGTGCGCGGGCTTTGGGTTCAGCGGCGAAAGATATCGCTGCCTATGAAGCATGGATGAAGGGAGTCGGAGCATGAAGCTTTCCGCCTGCGTGATCGTGAAGAATGAAGAAGAGAATATCGGCACGTGGTTCTCTTCAATGAAGAAGCTTGCCGACGAGATGATTGTCGTCGATACCGGCTCGACCGACCGTACGGTCGAGATGGCGAAGGCGGCGGGCGCACGCGTCTTTCATCATGCGTGGCAGAACGATTTTGCCGCCGCGAAGAACTGCGCGTTGGAAAAGGCGAAGGGCGATTGGATCCTCTTCCTTGACGCGGACGAATATTTCAGTCCGCAGACGATTGCCAAGGTGCGTCCGCTGCTCCTGGAGGTGGAGAAGAGCACGAAGCCCATCGTCGGCGTGATCTGCCGCCTCGTCAATATCGACAAGGATCAGGGAAACCGCTTCATGGGCGCGATCTTCCAACTGCGCATCTTCCGCAATAGTCCCGATCTTCGCTACGAGGGCAAGATCCATGAGCATGTCGTAGATGCTCATCGGGCAGAGCACGAGATGTTCGTGACGCCGGAACTCGTCATCTTCCACACGGGATATTCACAGCACATCGTGCGCAAGAAGCTGGAACGCAATCTCGAGTTCCTGCGCCAGAAGGAAGAGACAGAGGGAGAATCGGTGGATGACGCCCTGCATTATATGGATTGTTATTATGGCTTGGGCGATTTCGCGAAGGCGGTCGAGTATGCGCGGAAGGCGATTGCGAGCAAGATCGTCTACATGGGACGCGAAGGCGCGGAATATTGGGGACTCGTGCGCGCGCTTCTCGCTCAGAAGCGGCCGAAAGAAGAACTTGTGCCCATCTTGCAGGAGGCGATGGAGAAGTACCCCGATCTCGCGGAATTCCCCATGGAATTTGGGCTTCTGGCATGGGAGGAGCGTGACTGCCTGCTGGCGGAGAAGATGTTCCGACGCGGCATGGCGTGCAGGGAGAAGGCGCCCACTTCGCTGCGTGCGGACAATTCCCTGCAGATGTTTCCTTTCGTCTGCCTTTCGCTCGGCAAGATTGAGGCGATGAAGGGAAGACCGGCGGAAGCATTCGACTATTTCCTTCGTGCGGTCAAGGAATATCCTTACGACACGAGGATATTCCTTGCGCTCTATGACGCGCTTGCGGGACAGAAGCCGGCAGATGTCATCGCGCTTCTCAACACGCTCTACGACAAGGAGCGCGACGCACCGTTTATCACGGCGGCGCTTGCCATGCGCGAACTGACTCACGTCGCACTCTACTACGCACGCTTCTTGCCGCCCGAGAAGCGCGATGAGGTGCTGCTTTATCGCGCGGCGGGCCGCACGGACGCGGCGGCGGTCGAGCTTTCGGCGCGGCTCAAGAGCTTTTCTTCCCTGCTCGCCGAGGCGAAGGGCGAGACGGGCGTCCTGCCCGAGGAGGATGCTGTTTCTCTCCTGCTTGCCGAGCCGTACAAAAGGCATTGGCGCAGGAAGGCGCTGCCTCTCGTCAGCATCATGATCCCGACGTACAACCGCCCGAAGTTCTTCGAGCTTGCGCTCCAAAGCGCCCTGCGGCAGACGTATGAGAATCTTGAGATCATCGTCTGCGACAACAGCACGGACGATGAGACGGAAGCTCTTGTCGAAAAGTATCTGAACGATTCAAGGCTGCAATATCATAGAAACAAGGAGGCAAAGACGAAAGAGGAGAACTTCGTGCTGTTTGAGCATCTCGCAAAGGGCGAGTACCTGCAGTGGCTGATGGACGACGATATCCTGCTCGATGGCAAGATCAAGAAGATGATGCAGGCATTTCGCGAGAATCCCACGGCGAAGCTCGTGACGTCGAGACGCGCCGTGATCGACGGAGCGGGCAGGCTGCAGCCGAATCCCTATGCGGCGGGTGTTCCCATGAGTGAGGCAGAGTATTCCGTGTTTGATGGCGAGATCGTCGGCAGGGAGACGCTGCTCGGCTGGAAAAACTTCCTCGGAGAGCCGTCCGCCGTGCTCTTTCGGCGAGCCGATCTCAAGCACCACTATTGGCGCGCTGAGAGCCGCGGCTACAAGACGATTTCCGACGTGGCGATGTGGCTGGAGCTTCTGGAAGGGGGCGACTGCGTATTCTTCCAGAAGCCTCTGAGCTGCTACCGCCGCCATGAGGAGCAGGAAGGGCAACAGGCGGCGGTCATTCTCTTGAGCCGCATGGAATGGCTGCGACTCATCGGCGAGTATTTCGAGCGCCGCGTCTACCTCAAGACGGAAGAAGAGTATCGAAAGCCGCTGGAACTCCTTTATGGTGAATATCTGGCGGAGCGCGACCGCTTCGACCGCATGGCGGTGGGCGAAGTTTGGCGCGAGTATGAAGAAGCGATGCGCTCCGTGCGGCGCACGCTGGAAAAGATGAAGAAAAAGGAGCGGGCGCATGGCAAGCGGGAAGGAAAAAGATAGGCTGCGCGAGAGGATCGGCGCGTGTCTCGCCGTGCGCGATTTCGACGCAGCGATGGATGCTGTGCGCGAGCTGGCGAAGGACGAGGCGACCCAGGCGGAGGCGCTCGGCGCCGCCGCGAGCATCCACATCGAGGCGGGCGACTATGAGGGGGCGGCGTCCTTGGTCGAGGCGCTTCTGCAGAAGGAGCCGCAGTCTGTCTACGGCGCTTTCCTCCATGCGCGAATCCTTTTCGCTGAAGGAAAGCTGCTCTCGGCGCATGAGGCGCTCGCCGCGCTCTTGCAGCGCGAGGAAGGACTCGCACCTCTCTACGTCGAGAAGGTCTGCAACCTTCTCGGGCAGACGGCGCGTACCATGGGATTGGCAGAAGAAGCAGCAGCCGCCTACGAAAAGGCGGCGGCTGCAGCGGAAACTCCTGAGCTTCGCACCGTGGCATGGAGCAACGTCCTCTTCGCGCTGCATTTTCTGCGCGTGCCGCAGCAAGAAGTGTACCGTGCGCATTGCGCTTATGGAGAGCTTTTCCGCGACGTGACGCCGTTTCTTCATCGCCTTCGGCAAAAGCGGCGCAAGATTCGTGTCGGCTATATTTCGCCCGACCTGCGCCATCATGTCGTGCTGCGTTTTGCCGAGACACTCTTCACGCATTATGATGCCGAGCGCTTCGAGGTCTATTGCTATCAGAACGGCCCGGAGGACGAGGAGAGCCGCCGCATTATGCGTCTCGTCGACGCTTGGCGCAATATCTCGCCGCTCTCGCCACAGGAGGCGGCACGGCGCATCTACGAGGACGGCATCGACGTCCTCGTAGATCTCGCCGGTCATACGCGCGGCACGGCGCTTCCCGTGCTCGCGCATCGCCCTGCGCCCGTGCAGATGTCAGGCATCGGCTACTTTGCGACGACGGGGCTTCCCGCGGTCGACTATATGATCGGCGATGTATGGCTCGACGGCGCGCCGGCGGGCATCAAGGAAGCGCCGCTCTTTACGGAGAAACTGCTCGTTCTCTCACATACGCACCTCTGCTATACGCCCGAGGCGGGCGCACCGCCTGCGGGCGCTGCGCCATGCCTGCGGAAAGGTTTTGTGACCTTCGGCAGTTTCAATGCTTTCGCCAAGGCTTCGGACGAGACGCTCGCGGCATGGGCGCAGATCCTCTCTGCAGTCCCAAACTCGCGTCTGCTCTTGAAATCCGCCGCCTTTTCGAGCGAGGAGGGATGCGCCGCCGCACTTGAGCGGCTGCAAGCGGCAGGCATCGAGCCTGCACGCGTCGAGCTGCGCCTCGATACTCGTGAATACCTGCACGAGTATCATGATGTCGACATCGCGCTCGATCCGTTCCCCTATCCGGGCGGCGGTACGACGTTCGATGCGCTCTACATGGGCGTGCCCGTCGTCACGCTCAAGGGAGATTCGCATGGTGCGCGCTTCGGCTTCAGCATTCTCGCCAATCTCGGTTTGGAGGATCTGGCGGCGGCGGATGCGGCAAGCTATGTAGAGAAGGCGGCAGCGCTTGCCGAGGATACGGAGCTTCTTGCCGCCCTGCACAGGAATCTGCGCCCCATGATGGAAAAGTCACCTTTGATGGACGGCGCTTCTTATGTTGCAGCACTCGAAGCCGGCTATGAAGCGGCGCTCACCGCGCACGATGCGGCACAGACGGCGATCCCGCCCGAGGAAGCGGCGAGGCTCGCTGTCGCGCTCAAGCGATTCTTTGCGGCGGGAGACCTTCGCCAAGCGCTTGCTGCCGCCGACGCGCTCCTCGCTGCAGGCAGGGCGGAGCGCGATGTATGGCGTCTGACGGCGGGACTCTACATCGACGCCGGAGAGGGAGAAAATGCCGCACGTGCAGCAGGATTGTATATTTCGGGCAAGGATGACGCTTTCGGTCTGTTCCTTCGAGCGCGGGCGGCCTTTTTGCTTGGGCATTGGCAGGCGGCCCGTCTGGATGCGCAGCGCGCTCTTTCCCTCGGTATGCTCGCACGAGGCGACGAGGTGCTCGCACACAATCTTCTCGCGCGCGTTTCCTGCAGCATGGGAGAGGTCGAGGAGTCGCTGCGCGAGGAACGGGCGGCCTTCGAGTCTGCCGAGACGCTCGAAGACAAGGCCTCCTCTTGGAGCAACTACCTCTTCGCCCTGCACTACGTCGAGCGCGAGCCGCAGTTCATGCTCGATGCGGCACGACGCTACGGGGATCTTTTCAAGGGCGTGCCGCGCATGAAGCGAGCGCCGAAGCGGCACGGGAAGATCCGCATCGGCTATATCTCGCCCGACTTCACGTTCCACATCGTCGCGCTCTTCAGCTTCGCCTTTTTCACGCACTTTGACAAGAGTCGCTTCGAGGTCTTCGGCTACTCGCTTGCAGGCGAGAATGCGATGGCGGCGGAGCTTTCTTCTCATGCGTCGGCTTGGCGCTATGTGGGCGGCGGGACTCCTGCAGAGATTGCCGAGAGGATCCGCGCCGATGAGATCGACATCCTCTTCGACCTTGCGGGACACAGCGCGAACAACGCGCTTCCCGTGCTCGCGCTTCGTCCTGCGCCCGTGCAGATTTCGGGCATCGGCTACTTCGATACGACGGGGCTTTCAGCGGTCGATTATTTCTTGACGGACGCGTATATCGACCCTACGGGGGAAAATGACGACTGCTTTACGGAGAAGCTTCTGCGCTTGCCCGAAAGTCACCTCTGCTACCGTGCGAGCCGCGCGGGGGAAAAATCGCGCATCGCGCCCTTGCCCGCGCGGGAGAAGGGCTATATTACGTTCGGCAGCTTCAACAACTTCGCGAAGGTCACGGATCGTGTGCTGCATCTTTGGGCGACGATCCTCCGCACCGTGCCGCGCTCGCGCCTCTTTCTCAAGACGGCGGTCTTCGATGCGGCGGACGGCAGAGAGGAGGCGCTCCGCCGCTTGGAGGCGGCGGGCATCGACCTCGCCCGCATCAGAACCGAAGGCCATACGGCGGAATACCTCGCGGCCTACGGCGAGGTCGACATCGCGCTCGACACATTCCCGTACCCGGGCGGCGGTACGACATGTGACGCGCTCTACATGGGCGTGCCCGTCGTCACGCTGGCGGGCACACGTCATGGCGCACGCTTCGGCGCGAGCATCTTGGCGAACCTCGGCCTTGCCGACGCCTGCTGTGCACATACGGCAGACAAATATGTGGAGAAGGCATGCGCGCTCGCCGCCGATGTGGCTGCGCTCGCTGTCCTGCGCCGCACCTTGCGCACGCGCATGGAGGCGTCTCCTCTCATGGACGCCGCACGCTACATGCTCCATCTCGAAGCGGCGTATGAAAAGATCTGGGCACACAAGCTCGGCGAGGACAGCAAGAAGCAGCGCAGGAAGCTCGTGCCCCGTCTGCAAGCTGAGGCGGACGCCGCCTTCGCCGCGCGCGAGTGGCACAGCTTCCTCGCCGCCGCTCATCGCCTCGTCGCGCTGGATGCTGCATCAAGCCGCCTTTGGATGAGCATGGGATTTGCTTCGCTGCAGCTGGAGGAGCCGAAAAAGGCGAGGGGCTTCCTGGAAATGGCGCTCGAAAAAGCGCAAGACGAAAGGCCCGAGATCCTGCAGCTTCTCGCCGAAGTGCAGAAGCTCGCGGGCGATCATGCAGCGGCGCTGGCGAGCGCGGAGGAAGCGCAGGCGCGGACGGAAAAGACGCGCGAGACGCGTCCCTTCCGCTATCGTCTCGCGCTCGCAAAAGCTCATGCCGCCTACATGCTTGCCCGTGCCGACGAGGCGTCGGGAGCTTACCGCGAAGCCGCAGACCTCGCGGACGACCTTCCCGCACGCACGGAAGCGTACAGCTCGCACTTGCTCGCCCTGCACAATACGGCGATCGGACAGGAGGAGCTTTTTGCCGCGCATCGAGGCTATGAGAAGCTTCTTGCGGGCATCGAGCCGCTTGCCGAACGCGCTTGGAAGGATCATGAGAAGATTCGCATCGGCTATCTGTCGCCCGATTTTCGCTGTCATGTCATGTTTTCCTTCATTTATGGACTGTTCGTGCGCTTCGACCGCACACGTTTCGAGGTCTACGCTTATTCGCTCGCGGAGGAGGAGGACGGCTTCACCGCCGCTCTGAAAGAGCACGCGACGGCATGGCGCAATGTCGCGGGGCTTTCCTTTGCGGAGATTGCCGAAAGGATTCGTGCAGACGAGATCGACGTCCTCGTCGACCTCGCGGGGCACAGCGCGGGCGGCGCTCTTCCCGTGCTCGCCTATCGACCCGCGCCCGTGCAGGTATCGGGACTCGGCTACGTCAACACGACGGGGCTTTCGGCGGTCGACTACTTCCTCACGGACGACATCGTCGACCCGCCGGGAAGGCACGACGCCCTCTTCACGGAAGAGCCTGTATGCCTGACGAGCCAGTTCCTCTACACGGCGAAGAGCGCGGCGCCCGAGCCATCGGGTGCGCCATGCCGGAAAGCGGAGCATGTTGTCTTCGGCGTTTTCAACCATTGGTACAAGGTCACGGAAGAAATGCTCTTCTGCTGGCGCGAGATCTTGGAGCGCGTGCCGAAGAGCCGTCTGCTCGTCAAGTGTCAGGAGCTTTTCGCGCCGAAGATGCGAGAAGAGGTACTGCGCCGCATGGCGAAGGCGCAGATCGACATCGAGCGCGTCGACTTGGAGCCTGCGACGAGCGACTACATGGAGCGATATAGGACAGTTGACATCGCGCTCGACACCTACCCGTATCCGGGCGGCGGCACGACGTGCGACGCGCTCTACATGGGCGTTCCCGTCGTCACGCGCTATGGCAGGCGGCGCGGCACGCGCTTCGGGCTTTCGCTGCTGAAGAACGTGGGGCTTTCGGAGCTTGCTGCAGCCGATGCGAGGACGTACATTGAGAAGGCCGTGGCGCTCGCTCATGAGGCAGATCTTCTCGATGAACTGCATCGGACGATCCATGCGCGCTTTATCGCCTCGCCCGTCATGCAGGCGCCGCATTACATGGAGGAGTTGGAGCGCTTCTACTGTATGGCAGTGGAGCGAAAGAAGGAGGCAGAGGGTGGACGATGAAGGATTTTTCCAAGATTACAGAAGAGCTCGCCGTTTTGCAGGAACGGACGGATTGGGCGCAGGGGACGGAGCGCATCGGGCGGCTGCTGGAAAAGCACGGGGCGGAGCTTGACCGCGGGGAGAAGAGCTTCCTGTACGGCCGGCTCGGTTACTTCCTGCGATTCCTTGAGCGCGCGGAGGAATCCGCCGCCGCCTATCGCGAGGCGGTTCTGTACGCACCGTATCTCGCACAGCAGAGGAAGCTTTACAGCGATTACCTCTTGATCTGTCACTATCTGCCGCATGTCAGTGATGAGGAGCTGGCTGAGAGCCACTTCTTCTATCAGAATTTCTTCCGCCCCAAAGAAGAGCTGCAGCATGTGCGAGACGATCATCGCCGCCACTCGAAAATCCGCATCGGCTATCTCTCGTCGAATTTTAAGACGCACATCATGAGCTGCTTCATGATGCAGCTGCTGGCGCTCGCCGACCGCGATCGTTTCGAGGTCTACTGCTATGACCTTGGCGGGCTTTCCGACGGCGCAGCCGAGCAGATGAAGTCCTTTGGCAACATCTGGCGCAACATCGCTCTGCCCGAGGCGAAGGAGCGTGCGCGGACGATTGCTGCAGACGAGATCGACATCCTCTTCGACCTCGGCGTTCATACGGACGGCGGACATGGCCTGGCGACGCTCGGCTACAAGGCGGCGCCCGTGCAGATCGCAGGAATCGGCTACATGAGCACCTCGGGACTCAAGGCGGTCGACTACTACCTGTCGGATCGCTTTCTTGACCCTCCCGGCGAGGGCGATGCCTATTTCTCGGAAAAACTGCTGCGCCTTTCGCACTCGCACTTTTGCTACACGCCTTTCGAGGAGATCTTTAAGAGTACGATCGACTGGCAGCCGCACGAAGGGCCGGTGTTTGGCTGCTTCAACAACTCTGCGAAGATTTCGGAGGAAATGCTGCGCCTCTGGCTGACGCTTCTCAGACGCGTGCCCGGCGCCAAGCTGCTGCTCAAAGCATGGAAGCCCGAGGCGCTGCTCGAAAAGGCGCTTTCTCTCGGTTATTGTCGTGGGGAGATTGAGGTGCGTCCCATGACGCTCGATTACGTCCACGAGTACATGGACATGGACATCGCGCTCGACACATTTCCCTATACAGGCGGCGGCACGACATGCGAGGCCATTTACATGGGCGTGCCCGTCGTGACGCTCGCGGGCACGCGCCACGGCACGCGCTTCGGGCTGTCGCTTCTGGAAAACGTCGGACTCGGCGAGCTTGTGTCGAATACACCCGAAGAATACGTGGAGAAGGCTGCGGCGCTTGCATCGGACGCGGAACTTCTCGCGGCACTGCACAAGAACCTGCGCCCCATGATGCAGCGATCTCCTCTGATGGATGGCAAAAGCTATGTGCGCGAAATCGAAGCGATGTATGAGGACGTCTGGCAGGCGTGGCTTGATGGACGAGAATAGTTTAAGCTGTTTCCGTGCTTTTTCGATATACGAACGTATGATATAATGAACGCAAAAGTTTTTAGGAGGAATATATCTTGTCAAAATGGCATAAGAAGAATGCAAAGACGGCGTCAGTGGATGAGGCGAAGCGCAAGCTTGTCGTACAGATGGCGGATGAAGAGTATGGCGAGGCGCTCGGCACGGTCGCGGCGATGATCGAGCAGGGGATCGAGGATCCGGATGCCTTTTATGATGCGTCGTACGCTTATTTCATGAGCGGTGACTACGAACGCGCGACACAGTGGGTGGACAACACGCTGCGCCTTGCGCCGCAGCATCTCGGGGCGCGCATCCTGCTCGCACGCATTTGCTTCCTGGAGGAGCGCACCTCGGACGGTCTTGCCATAGCCGAGTTCGTGCTGAAGAATTATGCAGCATCCCTTTCGGCGGAAGACAAGGAAGAACTTGCCGAGATGCTCGATTGCTACGGCACGACGAAGGAAGACGAGATCCGTGCAGGCTATCCCGCCATCGCACGCTTTTTGCAGGTCGACGATGCGGCGCCGAAGGCACAGACGGAAGCATTTCAGCCGTTGGCACAGCAGGTGCAGCGCATCGAGGCGCAGCCCGTACAGCAGATGCAGCCATCACAGCAGAGCGCGGCGGACGATGAGAAAGAGGCTGTGCGCCTGGCACAGGAAATTCTTGGGAAGAATATCGCTCTTTTGGAGAAGGTGCATCTTCTGAATTCGTTCGCAGCGGGCTTCTTCCTCGCGGGGTCTTTCGTTGCAGCGAAGCATCTCTTGAAGCAGGCGCTCGGTCTCGATGCACACGATGAGATGACGCTTAAGAATATGGGCTACACGCTTGTCGCTCTGGGAGAGCGCGATGCGGCGCTTGAGCTTGCCGCCAGGATGAAGCTGCCCGATTTTGGACTTCTGGCTGCGGTCCGCGGCTGATGTGCGATCTTTGTCTGCCGGGCGTGCAGGATGCCCGGCTTTTTCATGACTGCGGCGAGAGATGAGAGGGAGATGCGCGTGGGATTGCCTCATTATTATATAAAGGCTCTGAGAGAATTCTGGGAGCAGGGGATCTTGACGGAAGACGAGGTGAGGGAAAAGGACGTCCTCGTGATCGGCTTGTCCTATTTCGGGACGAGTGTGATCGCTGCGCTCCAGGAACCATTCCTCTCCCGTGGGGCAAGGGTGGACTATGTTCCGCTTTTCAACGAGAATTTCGGTATATCCTCTTCCTTGCCGGAAGTGGCGGATGTCATGGAAGGGAAGCAGTACGATCTTGTCGTGCTCGCAGAAGGGTTGGAACAAGAGCCGCATTTTGCAAAGAGTGCGGAAGCCGTGGCGGCTTGCTGCCGTATCGGAGGAAAGATGCTGCTCTTCGTGCAGACGCCCGACGCCCTCGATGAAGAGCGCAGCGTACTGCGCTGCTGGGAACGCGTCTGGGCATACGACCTGCAGGATATTGCGAGCATCTTCCCCGGATTCGCCATGCTCTTTCACATGCGCACGGCTCCCGCCCTCTTGCTCGCGGCGAAGCTTGAGAAGCGGCGCGAGGCAAGGCCTTTGCATCCGACGGCGTTCAACCTGCGGCTGAAGCGGCATGTCAGCGAGAAGAAGGGACTGCAGGCGGGATTCTTCCACGAGTTCCATGAGCTTGACCGCATCGGCGTAGAAGAATGCACGGACAAGTGCCGCTATCGTCACAACTACCTGAAGAAGTACGAATTCTTTCTGCGCGATTGGAAGAACAAACCCCTGCGCCTCTTGGAGCTTGGCGTTTTCAAAGGCGGCAGCGAGCGCATGTGGAAGCGTTTCTTTCCGCAGGCTCAAGTCTATGGCGTCGATATTGATGAGAATTGCCGTGCCTATGAAGAAGAGCGCATCAAGATTCGCATCGGTGACCTCTCGCAGGACGATGTGCTCGAAAGTCTCAAGGAGATTCGGCCGCACATTATCGTCGACGACGCCTCGCACTTCTGGAGTCATCAGATCAAGGCGCTCTTCACGCTCTTCCCCGCCTTGCCGAGCGGCGGTGTCTACATCCTTGAGGATATGGAGACATCCTTTCATCCGCTCGTCTTTTCCAGCGATTACTGCGATGCACCGCTCGACGCCTATACGGTGGCGGAGCGAATCACGCGCGTGGCGGCGAGCCAGGTGCCGTGCAAGGAAGGTCCTTTTGCTGAGGAAATCACGGCGGTCGGCATGGATACGGAACTTGTCGCGACGATGCTTTCGAGCTGCATCTTCATCAAGAGGTAGGGGGCGGCATGAACAAGATCATCGCTGTATCCTTGGTTGCCGACAGTGCCGACATTGTTGAGAGTTTCGTGCGCCACACCTTGACGTATGCGGACGAGATGCTCGTGGTCGATCATGCGGCGATTGACGGCACGGCGAATATCCTGTGCGCCCTTCGAGCGGAGGGGCTTCCCGTTCGTGTCGAGCGCTACGAGTCGGCGGAGCTTTGCCACGACGAGATCATGACGGCGCTGATGCACAGGGCGTTTGACGAGCGTGGCGCCGACATCGTCGTGCCTGTCGACGCCGATGAGTTCCTCGTTACGGAGGACGCTGCGAAGCCTTGCCGTTCCGTGCTCCGGCGACTGCGCACGGATATGACCTTCTACGCATGGCATTGGATGTATGAATTGGAGAAGCCGGAAGAAGATGCAGGAAAGTTTCTGCTCTCGCGTCCCTTGCGACGGAAGAAGGAGCACGAGATGATGCAGAAGGCCATCGTCGGGCGGGAGGCGGCGCACGCCTATCCGTTGCTGGCGCAGGGCACGCACTATCTCTACCGCATGGAAGGGGAAAGGCGTGTGCCTGCTCCGGCGCTTCCGATCAGCTTCCTGCACTTCGCGCACTTCCAATGGCGCGGCGCACAGCATACGGCCGTCAAGGTCTTGAACGGTTGGATTGCCAATGCAGCGAAGTATTCGCTGCACACGGCGCGCTGCTATTACTGGAAGGAGCATTTCGATACGGTCTTTCAAGGCGATGTGCCGCCTGTCGCACTTGCTTCGGACGAGAGCGAGACGGTGCAGGGCTTGATTTTGCCGAAGGGGCAGATCGAGCTTCGCTATACGGAAGGGGCGACGTTCTCCCCGCTGCAGAGTCTCATGTGCTTGGCGGAACAGTTGGCACAAGATTTCGCCGAAGAGCGCGTGCGTTCGCGGCAAAAGCTTGTGAGCGTCATCGTGCCGTATTTCGGAAATCTCTCGTTTTGGCATCGCACGCTGGAGAATATCGCCGCTCAGACCTATCCGTATATGGAGGTCGCCGTGCTCGATTTCGCAGACGGTGCGTCCGATCTGCAGGAGATGCTCGCCGCCCTGCACCTGCCGCACTGCATTGTCCGCGCCGACTCTCCCGGATGGGGCGTGCGTCTGGCGCAGGCAGCGCGTGGCGAATATATCCAGTGGGTCATGCCAGGCGATCGCCTCTTCCCTGAGAAGATCATGCAGATGGTTACGACACTGGAACTCGACGATGAGCTTTCCTTCGTACTCGCCGACGCCGAGGAGACGGCGACGGCAGAAGGTGCAGATCCCGAGCGATTTGTTTTTTCCGTGCATCGGTCGCATTGCTTCGTCGCGGCAGGGGCATGGCACAGAGCCTATGCGTTGGCTGCGGGGCGCACGCCTATGGGAGGTCTGTCGGGCGTGCTGCTGCGCCGCCGCGTGCTCGACGCTTGTGCCTGGCTGGAGCCGGCCTTTTTCCGGAAGCGATTCTTCCCTCTGGCGGCTTTCGTCCTCCTCTTTCAGATGGAGAAGGATTTCCGTGCAGGAGTCTTCGATGTGCCTCTGCTCTCGCATGAATTCCACGATGAGGGGACGCTGGTCTGGCATCCTGCCGAGTGGGCCTCGCTGCTCCTTTCGTGCGGGCAGGAGCTTGCTGCACACTCCTTCGTGGAAGCGCGGCAGACTCTGGCGGAGAGAGCGAGGGATGTGTTCGCACGCGAAGAGCTTCGCGCTCATGCGGATTTCTCGCGCGCCCGCAGCATATTTGAAGAGCTTTTCGCAGCGCTTCCCGAGTGAAGCGTCAAGAGATCAGGAAGGAAGAAGGTAGGAGTCATGTCCGATCCATACATAGCCGAGCGCGCCATCGTCCTTGCGGCGGGACGCGGCGAGAGGATGCGTCCGCTGACCGACGAGATGCCGAAGCCCATGGTTCGCGTCGATGGGAGGCGCATCATCGACACGCTGCTCGCCGCCCTCGTAGCGGCGGACATTCCTGAGATTTATGTCGTGCGCGGCTACTTGGGCGAGAAGTTTGATGTGCTCAAGGAGGAATACCCGACGCTGCATTTCATCGACAATCCCCACTGGCACGAGGCAAACAATATCTCGTCGCTGCTCGCCGCGGGCGATCTCGTCGAGAACGCCTTCGTCGTTGAGGGTGACCTCTTTCTGCAGAATCCCTCGCTCCTCTCGCGCGAGCAGCAAGGGACAAACTATCTGGCGATTCCCGTCAAGGAGACGACGGATTGGTGCTTCTTCCCCGATGAGGCGGGCGTCATCCGCCGCATGGCGGTCGGGGGGACGGACTGCTGGAAAATGGTCGGCATATCGTACTGGACGACGGAAGATGGCAGGAACCTCGCGCAGTCGATCCGGCGTCTCTATGAGACGCCGGGCGGGGCGGCGCGCTACTGGGACGAGGCGGCTCTTTCGGCCGATATCGAGGATTTCTGCGTCCGTGTGCGTGCCTGCAGCGAGAAGGATGTGCAGGAAATCGATACGGTTGAGGAGTTGGAAACGTTGAGGCGGAAGTACGGGGAAATGGAGGAGAAGTGATGGCTACGCGCGCATTTCCGCCGGGAAACGCAAGGGGAGCGGAAGTTTTTCAAACTCTGCTGCAGAAGAGTCGCGACGGTATGTACGATGAGGCCTTTTTTGATCTTGTTGAGCAGTATCGTCAGATGTATCCGTTATCGGAGAAAACGTCGCTGTTTCTTGCTTTTTGTGCCATGAGCGAGGGATATTTTGATATCGCCATGGAACAGGCGAAGGAAGCAGAAAAAAAGAGGCGCATGTCCCTTCCTGTATGGGAGATCCTTATCGCGTGCTGCTCGCGGCGGGGTGATGTGCGTGAGGTCGTTGTTTACAGCGGTATGGCTCGCTGCTTCTACCAGCGCCCGAGGCATCTTTCACTGTCGCACGATGAATTGGAGCAGTTTCTGAGCGTGCTTTCGCGCACTATGAGCGCGCCGCTTTACGCGCCACTGCTTACGGCGCGAGCTGTTTGGGAGGATGGCGTCCTTTCCTATCGTGCGGGATCCTTTGCGGGGGAATTCCTGCCCACGCTTTTCCATTCGGAGGAATGGCCGTATTGGGCGGGCGCCTATATCGCTGAGGAACCGCTGAACGAAAAGGGCTGGCTTCTCGAAAGGATGAAGGACGATCCGGAGTTTGCCGCGCACCAGGGGGCGGAGTTTGTTTTTGATCTCATGCGGGCGAAAAAGGTGCAGGAGATCACTTTTTCGGCGGGAAACGACACATGGCTCTTACCTGTAGCTGGCCTGTCCGCAGGGCAGGAGGCAGAGTTTGCAGGAGCTATGCAGGCGGGAAGCGTGCCGCTGGCGTATAAATCGTTTTCGTTCTTTCGCGTGGATAAGGAGATGAAAATCTCTTCCAAGGAACCGTGGATTCTGGGGCAGCCGATTCGCTTAGGGCATAGCCCACGTCGTCATCGCCTAGTGCTCAATATCCTTGTCGATGCCCTTAGCTGGGGTGAGATCAAAAGGGAAGGCTACAGGGCGGTGCCCAATCTCATGCGATTTTTCTCTTCGGGAATCATATTCGACAATCACTATGCTGCTGCAGAATATACATACCCGTCGTTGGCTGCAATGGAAACGGGCCTTTACATGCACCGCTTGCAGGTGTTTGATAACTGTTTCGGCGGTGAGATCGATGGTGGAATCAAGGCGCTCTCGGAAGGCGCGGCGGAGCTCGGGTACTACTGCGTCAACGTCATGGGAGCTTCGGAGGGCGTTTACAACGGTGTCACGCGCGGCTTCCATCGTCTCATCGTCAACCCGAATCACCTGTCGTCTGCCGAGGCTGTGGAGAGGACGATCCGTCAGATCGAGGCATTTGATGAATGCGATCAGTATGTATTCCTGCATTTTTCCGATACGCATACGCGCTCCATATTGATGGATGCCCTGCCTCTTGCGACGCAGACGCATCTGCCGTTGGAAGAGCGTTTACTGGGGGCGGAAGGCGAAAAAACAAGCGTATTTCTCTCGGAACGCGCCATTTATTCCCATGCCAATCGAGAGGGGATACGTCGGGTGGATCGGATCCTAGGGGAATTTTTTTCGTATCTGGAGAGCCGCTTTGCGCCGGAGGAGTATGTGGTTCATCTCTATTCCGACCACGGGGTTCCCGTTTACGAGAAGGAGCCTTATCCGACGAGCGAAAACCAGGCCTGCGCCGCATTGATGCTGCGCGGTGCGGGAATTCCAAAGATCGGGCGTTGTGCGGAACTCGTGAGCGGACTCGATTTTTATCCGATTGTGGCGCACAGCCTGGGATTCTCGCCCAGCGCGTCCATTGACGGCAATCTGCCGAAAGTCTTGGGCGGTAAGGAGCGTGAATATGTGGTTTCCAGCACGCAGTTTCCCGGGCAGCCGTATCGCGTAAGCATACGCACCAAATTGCATGAATGCCGCATGGAAAGCGTTTTTCCCGTGACGCAGGAAGGCACCGTCAATCTTGCGGGAGCAGCCATCGAGATTTATACGCGCGAAGGTCATGAGCAGGTGGAAGATGAGGAGCTTTACCGTTATTTTCTTTCTCTGCTCGATGACCATACACGCTCATTTAATACAGAGGGGCATGAATGGCCGGAGCACTTCATGGAAAAAGTGAAGGAATCATGGCACGCATAAGGAGGAATCTATGGGAAATATTGCTTACGCCTGCTTCTGCACCGATGCGATTCACGAGGGGCATCGAAATATCCTGCGCGAAGCCAAGAAGCGCGGAACGGTCGTCGCGGGAGTCCTATCCGATCGCGAAATGGTTCGTTACAACCGCTTCCCCGCCGTATCGCTCGAAGAGCGCATCGCGCTTCTGGAAGCAGAGCCGGAGGTCGAGCGCGTCATCGTACAGGACGCCATCATGTACGATGAGGTCATTGCATCGCTGAAGCCCGATTTCGTCGTGCACGGTGACAACTGGCGCGGCGGTCCGATGTCTGCGATTCGCGAAAACGTGCTGGCGAATCTCAAGAAGATGGGCGGCGAGCTCATCGAGGTGCCCTACACATGGAATCCGGATGTCAAGAAGATCGACGAGCGCATGAAGGAAAGGCTCGTCATGCCGGAGTTTCGTCGCCGTCGTCTGCGCCGTCTCTTGGAGATCGTGCCCATCGTCAAGACGATCGAGGTGCACGACGGGCTTACGGGCCTCTTGGCGGAGAAGACCGTCGTCGAGCATGAGGGCGGCCTCGACCAGTTTGATGCGCTGTGGATTTCGAGTCTTTGCGACTCGACGGCGAAGGGAAAGCCCGACATCGAGCTTGTCGACATGTCCTCGCGCATCCGCACGATCGACGACGTCATGGACGTGACGACGAAGCCCATCATCCTCGATGCCGATACGGGCGGCCTCATCGAACATTTCGTCTATCACGTCCACACGTTGGAGCGCATGGGCGTTTCTGCTGTCATACTGGAAGACAAGATCGGACTCAAGAAGAATTCGCTCTTCGGTACGGAGGTCGAGCAGCAGCAGGATACGATCGAGCACTTCTCGGCGAAGATCCGGGCGGGCAAGGAGGCGCAGCGCACGGATGATTTCATGATCATCGCACGCATCGAGAGCCTGATTCTCGAAAAGGGTCTCCCGGACGCCTTGGAGCGTGCCTCCGCTTACGTGGCGGCGGGCGCGGATGGCGTCATGATCCACTCGCGCAGAAAGGAGCCGGACGAGGTATTCGCCTTCGCCGATGCTTTTCGGAAGGAATACGCGCATGTGCCGCTCGTTGCCGTGCCGACCTCCTACAGCTCTGTGACGGAGGCGGAACTTGCCGCGCATGGCGTGAATATCGTCATCTACGCGAACCAGCTGACGCGCAGCGCCTTCCCCGCGATGGAGCGCACGGCGATGTCCATCTTGAAGCACCATCGTTCGCTTGAGGCGGACGCGGATCTCATGCCGTTCAAGGACATCATTCGCCTGATCGATGAAGTTTGACTGGCACGGAGAGCACCCTTTCGTGCGAGGATGAAGGGAAGAAAGAGTCCATGCAGGAGCAGGAAAATCTGGGATGGGACACGGGCGAGGAGGATGCGCTCGGTCTCTGGCTTAGGGAAGCCGTGCGTGAAGGCGCCTACACGGAGGAATATTGCACGAAGCTCGAAGCCTACGACAAGGTGACGAAGAACAGGGCGGCCGTGTTCTATTTCACGGCACGCCTTGCCTTCGCGCTCGGCGAGATGGAGGAGGCGCATCGTCTCGCGCACGAGGCGTACAGGAGACGGAAGATCAGCCACAAGATTTGGCAGATCTTGTTCGAGATCGGTGATGCGCTCGGCCTTGACGAAGAGGCCATATTTTTCAAGGCGCTTTGCCAGAAGAATATGGAGCTTGATGTGCCTTTGCCCATCTTTCAAGAGGCGCGCCGGCAAGATGCATTCTTCTGCGGTATGCTCGATGTGCAGCTGGCGCCCTTCCGCTTCGATTTCGTGGAGCGGGCGGATGGCAGCCGCAATTTGGCTCTTGTGTCTGCACTCGGGCAGTTCCTCCTGAACGAGGGTCATGAGGCGGAGCGCTGCCGCTACTACTGCGGAGTCTACAATGCGGAGGATCTCTTCCATGTACGGGCAAGGCGCTTGGATCTCTTGAAGCGCAGCGACGGCTCTTTGGCGGATGATTACTGCGGCATGGTCTTCGACGTCATGAAGGCGCGCCGCGCCGAAGGCTTCGTCGAGGTTGCTGAAGAATGTATCCTGCCTGTGGCCGTGACGCAGGAGGAACAGAGAATCGACGTGGCGGACGTGCGGACCGAGGGCAGCATCCTCAGCGGACGCGGGGAGTTCCGCTTCCTGCGTCTCGAAGGAGGGACAAAGGTGTCTTCAGCGGAGCCTTTCATCGTTGCTGCGCCGATTCTGCCGGGGCATAGTCCAAGGCGGAAGAAGCTCGTCCTGAACCTCCTGCTCGACGGCCTCTCATGGCAGGCGATGCGCGCGCGCGACTTCCGGTCTGTGCCGAACCTCATGCGCTTCTTCTCCGATGGCGTCATCTTCAACAACAACTACTGCGTGGCGGAGTACACTTTCGTTTCCCTTGGTACGATCGAGACGGGCATGATGCCGCATCGCTCGCAGGTCGTGTGGGACAAGCCGATGTTCGTGATCGACAAGGACATAAAGACGCTGTCCGAGCAGATGAAGGATCTCGGCTATTACTGCGTCAACGTCATGGGCGACGGGCGCGGCATCTATGACGGCGTGACGCGCGGCTTCGATCGCCTCATCGTCAACCCGTATCTGGCGCTGCCTGCGTACGATGGCGTCGCACGCACGATCGAACACTTGGAAGCCTTCGATGAATGTGACAACTATGTATTCCTGCACGTGGGGGACGCACACTCGACACCGGCGACGATCGCTCCCCTGGCGTTGAAGACGCAGACGCATATCCCATGGCAGCATACGCGCGTCATGCCGGGAGACGATGTTTCCGTGCGCTTGCCTTACAACGATGTCTACGGCTATGACAATCCGCATCGCATCGAAATGATGGATCGCGAACTGGGCAGACTCTTCGACTATATTGAGGAGCATTATGCGCCCGATGAATACATCGTCTGCGCCTATTCCGATCACGGCAGTTCCGTCTATTCGGAGGATGCGTGGTACTTCTCCGAGACGCAGGGCGGCGCCGCGCTCATGCTGCGCGGCGCAGGCGTGCAGCACCGGGGAACGGTCGAGGAGCTTTCGAGCTGTTTGGACATCTATCCGATCATGGAGAAGCTCATAGGCTTCTCGGCGCCTGCGGGACAGCTCGACGGCGTACTGCCGCGCGCCTTGGGCGGCGAGGGCAGATCCTACTGCATCAGCAACTCCATCTATCCGGAGCAGACGTACAAGCTCAGCATACGCACGCAGGCGCATGAGTTCCGCATGGAGACGGAGCGTCCGACGCATCACGACGGCACCGTGGATCTGAGTCGGTTCACGGCGCACATCTACACGCGCGACGCGCTGCACCGCGAGGTCTTCGATGCTGCACTCATGGAGGAGTTCCTGCAGCTGGCGCGTGAGCACACGGCATCGTTTCACGAGAAGTGGGAGGAGGACTGCGGATGCTGAATGATCGTGCGGAGCACATGTATGAGGAAAAGAGCGAAGCGGGACGCGCCTTCTTTACGGCCTTGCTGCAAAGGAGCGAATGCGGTCGCTATGATGCCACATATCTCGTGTTGCTGGAGGAGTATCGGCGCCTCTTTCCGGATTCGGAGAATGTACGGATCTTCTATGCGCGTCATGCGCTCGCGCATGGGGATACAGAAGCGGCGCTTGCGGCAGCGCAGGAGGCGTACGCCAAGAAGAAGTATCATTACGAAGTCTGGAAAATCCTCATCGAATGCTATCGGCGGCTCGGCGACATGCGCAGCCTGCTGATCTTCGAGGGCATTTCGAGCCGCGTCTACCGCACTCCCATAGAAGTGCCGCTCGCACGGGAAACGCTGGAAGAATCCCTCGCACTCTTGTCGGTAGCGATGGGAGTGCCCACCCATGCACCCTATACGATCGGGCGCGCACGCATGGGGGAAGAAGGCCTTCTGGCCTTGCCCGGAGCCTTTGCCGGAGAGTTTTTGCCGACGCTTCGTCCGGCGCACGACGAGTATCGTTATTGGAGCGGCATCTTCGTGGAGATGACATCGCTCGATGCCAAGGCGGCGCTGTTCGAGGCGCTCAAGGCAGATCCCGCGATCGTGTCCGCGGCGGAAGAACTCGTCTTCGATGTCATGAAAGTGAAGCAGGTGGACGGGGCGGCAGCCGTGGACGTTTGGCGGGATACCCGCGACCGCATCGGCTCGTCGGATCTCGTCGTGCCCTTGGCGGGTACGGAGTCCGGGCAGGAAATCTTTTTCCGGAGCGCGTCGCTCGGCGAGTCATCGATGCATCTCGGCAAATGGGTCACGAGTTTCTTTCGCTTGAGCGAGCGCACGGAGCTGAAGTCTTCTGCCCCCTTCATGATGGGCGAGCCGGTGCGCTTGGGGCATAGTCCGAAGCGGAAGAGGCTCATCCTGCATATCCTCGTCGACGCCCTGTGCTGGCCTGCGATGAAGCGATACGGCTTTGCGCCGATGCCGAACCTCATGCGCTTCTTTTCCAAAGGCATGATCTTCCAGGACAACTTCTCAGTTGCAGAGTATACGTATCCTGCTTTGGCGACGATCGATACGGGGCTATATCCACATCATTCGCAGATCTTCAACTCCACCTGTATGGGAGAACTGCCTCCTTCCATCCTGACGCTTTCGGAACAGATGAAGCGTCTTGGCTACTATTGCGTGAACGTTTGGGGAGATTCGAGCGGTATCTACAACGGCGTGACGCGCGGCTACGACCGGCTGATGGCAAAGCCCGGCGGCGATGGGCTTCATGCGTATCACGGCGTCCACAATGCGCTGACACAGATGCGCGCCTTTGCCGAGTGCGATCAGTTTATCTTCCTCCACGTAGAGGATGCGCATCCGAGCACGACGGCCAGGTGGCAGGTACCCCTTGAGACGCAGGTCTCGCTGGGGCTTGCCGATCGGCTCGACGATACGGACGACGATACGCCGAGCGTAGACCGCGTGAATTCGAGACTCCATCTGGAAGCTGTCCTCGAAGGCATGCGGCGTGTCGACCGCAGCCTTGGCGAGCTGTTCGCCTACATCGAAGAGAATTATGCAGAGGATGAGTACGTCGTGCAGCTGTATTCCGACCATGGCGCTGCGGTGTTCGGCGAGGTGGTGGACTACGTCAGCGAAAATCTGAACGGCACGGCGTGGATGCTGCGCGGTGCGGGTGTGCCGAACGCGGGATTCGTCGATGAGCTGACAAGTGTGCTCGACATCTATCCGACGACGGCGCATCTTGCAGGATTTCTGCCGCCTGCCGACCTCGACGGCAGCCTGCCGCGCGTCTTTGGAGGCTGTGGACGCGACCATACGGTATCGTACACGCTTTTTCCGGGGAAGCCTTTCAACATGGCGCTTCGTACGAAGACGCACGAGTTCTGCCTAGGCTCTGCTGAGGTCGTCGATGAAGACGGCAGCGTGGATCTCCGGCAGCCGAAGCAGCGTCTCTTTCTGCGCGGCGAAAAGCGCCGCGAGATTCATGACGAGGCGCTGCGACAGAGCTTCCTCTCGCTGGCGCGCACTTATACGTCCTCGCTCGATACGCGCGGCGAGGTCTGGCCCGCGAAGCGGGCGTTGCGACCGTCGTGGTTCAGCGGCGACAGGAATGAGGGGAAAACTTGATGGAGCGGGATATGCGGGCGATTTCTGCAAATGAAAGCCTGTATCAGGAATCATGCGTGCGCGGAGGCAACCTCTTCGCGGCTTTGGAGGAGAAGAGTGCGCGGAAGGATTACGATGACTCTTTCCTGCAGCTGCTCGTCGAATATCAAGCGCTCTTCCCACAGTCGGAGAACTTCGATATATTCTATGCACGCTACGCTCTCTTTCATGGAAGTTTTGAAGTCGCACGCGATACATTGGAGCAGGCTTATCGGAAGAAGAAGTGCCACTACGAGATCTGGAAAAGCCTCATCGAATGCTGCAGGCATTTCGGCGACGTGCGCAGGCAGCTCATCTTGGAAGGCATTGCAAGTCATATCTATCGTCTGCCAATCGAGGTCGCGATACCGCGCGAACAGTTCTCGGAGTATCTCGATCTCTTGTCGCTCGCCATGGGAGAGCCGGTCTCTGCGCCGATCGCCAAAAGCCGGGCGCACTTGGCGGACGGCGTCCTGGCGGATGAGATCGGCGTCTTCGCCGGTGAGTTCCTTCCGATGCTGGAGGAGTCACGGGCAGACCTGCGCTATTGGGTCGGCGCTTACATTGGGCAGGGGGGCTTGAACAACAAGGGCCTCTTGCTGGAGATGTACAAGGAGGATCCGCGTTTCTGTGCAATCGGCGGCGCAGATTTCGTCTTCGACGTCCTGCGCGCGCGTCTTGTGCCGGAGAGCATCACGCTGGACGAGGATGAAGAAGTCTTTTTGCCGCTCATTGGCACGGAGGAGACGCAGGAGATCCGTCTCGCGCCTGTGGGAGAGGAAGGAGGAAGCGTCTTTCTCGGCAAGTGGGCGACGAATTTCTATCGCATCAGCGAGAAGACGCAGATATCGTCCGAGCATCCTTTCCTCGCGGGAAAGCCCATCCCCTTGCGGCACAGCCCGCAGCGAAAGAAGCTCGTGCTGCACATCCTTGCCGACGGCTTTTCATGGACGGCGATGAAGCAGCATGGCTACGCCCTGATGCCGAACCTCATGCGCTTCTTCCTCAAAGGAACTATCTTCGACCAGCATTTTTCCGTGGCGGAGTACACCTACCCATCGCTGGCGACGATCGAGACGGGATGCCATCTCCACCGGCTGCAGTCCTTCAATGAGAACTGCATGAACGAACTGGATTCGTCGTTCGTCACGCTTTCGGAGCAGATGAAGGCGCTTGGCTACTACTGCACGAATGTCATGGGGGACGGCAATGGCATCTATAACGGCGCGACGCGAGGGCATGACCGACTCATTGTCAACGCGTGGGATCTTTCTGCCTCAGAGGGCGTGCGCCGGACGATCGGGAGTCTGAAGGCTTTCGCATCATGCGATCAGTTCGTATTCCTGCATTTTGCGGACATGCATCCGTGGCTGTCGCGCTCGTCTGCGATGCCGCTTCCCGTGCAGACGGGCGCCTCGCTTGCCGACTGCATCCAGGGAGCGAAGGCGGCTCTGCCGAGTGTCTACCTGCCGAATGAGCCAATTTTCGCAGCAGCGGCGCGTGAGAACATGGCGAGCGTCGACGAAAGTCTCGGCCTGCTCTTCTCCTATATCGAGGAACATTACGGGGAGGACGAGTACATCATACAGCTGTATTCGGATCATGGATCCGCCGTGCTCGTCGATGAGCCGCAATATCTGATGGGAGCGGCGCAGACGGGGGCGGCATGGATGCTGCGCGGCGCGGGCGTGCCGCAGCTCGGTGTCGTCGACGAGCTGACGAGTGCGCTCGACATCTATCCGGCGGCTGCGCGCCTTGCGGGATTCACCGCTCCTGCACATATCGACGGCAATCTGCCCGCTGCCTTGGGCGGCGAGGCGCGTGACCATGTCATAAGCAATTCTATTTTCCCCGGACAGACGTACAAACTATGCATACGCACGAGGGAGCATGAGTTCCGTCTTGAATCGCAGGAAGTTGTCGACGAGGATGGCAGCGTCGATCTGCGCCGGCCGAAGATGCAGCTTTTCCGCCGCGCGGATATGACGCGAGAAATCGAAGACCGGGAGCGTTTGGCGCATTTCCTTGCCATTGCGCGTGCGCATACCGCGTCTTTCGACACGCGCGGCGAAATCTGGCAGGAAAAGCGTGCCTTGCGGAAGTCGTGGTTCGGCTGAACGGATGAAAGGATGGAGCGTGCATGGATGAATAAGGAAAAGAGGGAAGAGGAGATGGAGGAGCAGGAAATGCAGCCCCGGCAGGAAATTGTGCCGGACGCGAAGAAGATTGCCGTCATCGTCGCACGTCAGGGAGAGGAACTTCCCCAAGATCTTCTGATGTCGATTCGACTTCTGGAGCAGCCGGCGGGCTTCACGATGGAGCTCGTCGAAGTCGAGGGAAAGGCCGGCATGGCGGCGGCATACGGACAGGCGATGGAAGCGAGCGCCGCGAAGTACAAGGTCTATCTCGATGAGCGCGTGCGCATCCTGGACTCGCATCTCTTGGTGCGCCTCGTCCGCCTCTTTGAAAAGCACGTCGATCTCGGCATGCTCGGTGTTTCAGGTACGAAGCTCTTGCCGCCCGACGGCATCGCCTTTCACTCGACGCGGCGCATCGGCGCCCTCCGGCTCGCCGAGGGTGTGCGCACGGTGTCCTGGGGGCGGGTGCTCGGCGAGATGGAAAATGTGCTCGCCGTTGACGGCTTCCTCATGGCGACGCAGGTCGATCTGCCGTGGCGCGAGGATCTCTTTCATGGCGCGGCGTTCTTCGATGCGGCGCAGTGCTTGGAGTTCCGCCGTCATGGACTGCGCACCGCCGTTGTGGGACAGGAAGAGCCGCTCGTGGAGTTCTTGGGTGAGAGCTTCCCCGCAGACGAGAAAGGAAGGCAGGCTTTCCTGGCGGAGTATGCGGCGGAGGCTTTGCCTTTGGTGAGCATCCTCATGCCGACGCACGAGAGGCCGGAGTTCTTCAAGCTTGCATTGGAAAGCGCCCTCGCTCAGACGTATCGTCACATCGAGATCATCGTCAGCGACAACAGCGTGGATGATCGTACAGAGGAGATGATGAAGGCGTATGCGGCGGACGACCGCATCCATTACACGCATGACGCGAGCCTTTCCCGGCGCCGGAACTGGCTCGCTCCGCTCGAAAGAATGCGCGGCGAATACTTCGCCTATCTCTTCGACGACGACCTCTATGCGCCCGAGAAGATCGAGCGCATGGCGGACGCCTTGAGCATGGAGGACGGCATCGCTTTTGTGACCTCGCACCGCTCTGCCATCGACGAGGCGGGAAGCGTCATCGCCGATCCTGCCATAGACCCGCTGCCGGTCGAGGAGACCTCGCGCATTCCAGGTCAGATGGCGATATACGGGATTCTCGAAAAGCAGGCGAACTTCATCGGTGAGTTTACGACCGTGCTGCTGCCGCGCTCGGCAAGGGAAACCGTGCGTGAGATCTTGACGCAGGAGCCGGCGACTGTGCTGCCCGATGTCGAATGCTGGCTGCGGCTTCTGGAGAAGGGGGATCTTCTCTATCTGGTCGACACGCTCAGCTCTTTTCGCAAGCATGACGGTCAGGCGGGCGCCGATCCTGCCGCGCAGATTGAAGGCGCACGCGCGTGGGCGAAGCTCCTGCGCGAGCGTGCGGCGCAGGAGAGTGGCATGAGACGCAAGAAGATGTTCGAGCAGGCGGAACTCATTGAGACGTTTTTGCGTGCGCGGGGGAGATGACGAGATGAAGGAAAGAGAAACGAAGAAACAGGAACTTCACGACAAGATCCTCGCGCTCGTGCGCGAGTACGCCGACGAATACCACAAGACTGCGCCTTGGACGAAGGGCGCACGCATCCCCTACGCGGGGCGCGTCTACGATCACGAGGAGATGGAAGCCCTCGTCGACAGCTCCTTGGAATTCTGGCTGACGGCGGGACGCTACGCCGCACAGTTCGAAAAGGGACTGGCCGCATTTCTCGGCACGCGCCACGCGCTCGCCGTCAACTCGGGTTCTGCGGCGAATTTGCTCGCCTTCATGGCGCTGACTTCGCCGCTCCTCGGCGAGCGCGCCGTGCGTCCGGGCGATGAAGTCATCACGGTCGCGGCGGGCTTCCCGACGACGGTCGCGCCGATCATCCAGTACGGTGCCGTGCCCGTCTTCGTCGACGTGACGATCCCGCAGTACAACATCGACGTCACGCGGCTGGAAGAGGCGCTGTCTCCCAAGACGCGTGCCGTCATGCTCGCGCACACGCTCGGCAACCCGTTCGACCTTCGGGCGGTCAAGGCATTTTGCGAAAAGCACGGGCTGTGGCTCGTCGAGGACAACTGCGACGCGCTCGGCTCGCGCTATGAGATTGACGGCAAGCAGTGCTATACGGGAACCGTCGGCGACATCGGCACGTCGAGCTTCTACCCGCCGCACCACATGACGATGGGCGAGGGCGGCGCCGTCTATACGAAGGACGCTCTGCTCTTCCGCATCCTGCGCTCTTTGCGCGACTGGGGGCGCGACTGCGTATGCCCGCCGGGCGAGGACGGCTTCTGCGGCCACCGTTTCGACGGACAGTACGGCGAACTGCCGAAGGGCTACGATCACAAGTACGTCTACTCGCACTTCGGCTACAACCTCAAGGTCACGGATATGCAGGCGGCGGTCGGCTGTGCACAGCTCAAGAAGCTGCCCTCCTTCGTCGAAAAGCGCCGGAAGAACTTTGCACGCCTCAAGGCGGCGCTTGGCGGCATCGAAGAAAAACTCATCTTGCCCGAGCCGTGTCCGCACAGTGAGCCTAGCTGGTTCGGCTTCCTCCTGACCTGCCGCGAGGGCGTCGAAAGAGAGCCGATCGTCCGTGCTCTCGAAGCGCACGGCATACAGACGCGCATGCTCTTTGCGGGCAACCTCGTCAAGCATCCGTGCTTTGACCGCCTGCGCGAAGCGAAAAGCGGCTACCGCGTCGTCGGCGAGCTTTCGGCGACCGACCGCATCATGCGCGATACTTTCTGGCTCGGCGTCTACCCGGGCATGGCGGCAGAGCAGATCGACTATATGGCGGAGGTTCTGCACAGCGTCCTCAACGGATAGAGGAAATTGCGGCGCGGCAGGAAAGCGGATTCGTCACGCGGCTTTGCACCTTGCGAGTACAGGAGGATTTATGAAAACGATACTTGAGGCATTCGAGGCCTTTGGCGAGTGCCTTTCGCCCGATGCGCCATTTCCCGCGCAAGACTTCGTGCGCGTCATGGAGCCTGTCTTTGCGGCGGAAGGGTACCGCACACCGCGCACCGCAGGCGAGAAGATGCAGATGCTCGTCATCATGGATGCGGGCGTCGGCGACTTCCTGTGCTTTTCGGGCGCTCTGCGCGAGATCCGCCGCCTCTATCCTGCGGCGGCGATCACGCTCGTGATCTTTCCGCCGGGCTTCAAGCTTGCCGAGCAATGTCCGTACATCGACTTCCTGCTCGGCAATGAGCAGCTTCCTGCGCTACGCCCCATGTCAGAGCTTTTTGCAGCGCATGCCGGGTATGCGGCGGAGCATCTTTTGGGGCAGCGCTTCGATCTCGCCTTCGTCTTCGGGCACTATGCGAGCGCCTACCTTCTCGCCTACATGGCAGGCGCGAAGGAGCGCATCGGTCATATAGGCGATTTTTCGGCAGGCGGACTTTCACGCGAGGACTGCGCCGCGCTTTTGACGCGCCCTTTGGAAAAGCCCGTGCATCCCTTGCACATGGCTGATCTTTGCTTCGATGTGCTCGATCAGATGCTTGCCGCACCCGTGGCCGATCGTTCACTGGAGCTTTGGCTGACGAAGGCGGACATTGCGGGCGTGCGCGAAAAGCTCGCATATCTCGGAGCACCCTCGGCGGGGCGAAAGCTCTTCGCTATCGGTCTGGGCGGCAGCACGCGGCGCAAGCATTGGCCGTCCGCCGCCTACGTTGCATTCTTGCGCCTGTTTTTGGCGGAGGAGCCTCAGGCGTTCTTCCTGCTCTTGGGCGGTAGGGACGATGCGGCAGAAGCGGCGGAAGTTGCCCGTGCGCTCGGCGAGGAGAGGGCGCTTTCCCTCGCGGGCGTGCTTGATTTTCGCGAGACGGCTTCCGTCGTCACGCTCTGTTCGGCGTATATCGGCAACGATACGAGCCTCCTGCATATAGCGGCGATCGTAGGACTTCCCGTGCTGGAAGTTTGCTGCTACGGGAGCGACCTGCCGCTCGACGAAAAGGCGATTCTTCGAAGCTACTACCCCTATCGCACGACCTCCGTCATCGTGCAGCCCGCGAGAGCTTTGGCGGACTGCGCCGAGGAGCCGCGCGATGCTTACGGCTGCAAGCACATAGAGGAAGCACACTGCATCGCCTCGATCGAGCCGCAGACAGTGCTGGAAGCGTATCATTTGCTGCTGCAGCAGGTGAAAGAGGGAAAACGAGAGCCGGTCTTCGTTGCGGAAGAAACGTGACGGAGAAAAGGGACAGGGAGGTGCTGCGGCGATGGATATGCCTTTTGATGAAAGAATCTATGCGGAAATGGTAAGCCTCTTCGATGACAAGATGCTGGGGGATGTGCTGCTCGTCCAGATGGATGCCGTGTGGGAAGCGCGTTTCCGACAGGATCATGCAGACTTCACATTTCAATCGACGTCATGGGAAGCGTTCTTTCCGGAAGCGTGGTATGGTCGTTTTGCTTTGATCGTGCTCGCACCCGGCATCGAGATGCGAAAGAATGCTATGGCTCGGTTTGGCAGATCCGCGATCCTGAGACGATGGATCTGTTGGAGCAGCGTCCTGTACCGGATGCAGGAATCGAAGCAGAGGCGCTCGACGGCATCTTCTTGGCGACGCAGGCGGATGTGCCGTGGCGCGAAGATATTTTCACGGGCTGGCACTTTTATGACATTTCGGCTTCCATGGAGTATCGGCGGCGCGGCATGCGCCTCATGATTCCGCATTTTGAAAAACCGCCGTGCATCCATGAGACGGGGCGCAAGCGCCCTGACGACTCCTGGGAGACGGCGCGGCAGGTCTTTCTCGCCGAATACGGAAAAGAATTGCAGCATGGCTGAGAGGGGGAGCGCAGATGAAGAAAATGACGCGGCAGGATGACCTTGCCTTTTATCGCGGCAAACGCATGTTTTTGACGGGGCATACGGGCTTCAAGGGGATATGGCTCTCGAAACTGCTGCTCGGCGCGGGAGCGCATCTTACAGGATTTTCGCTCGCTTCGCCGACGGCGGACGGTGTGCGGCTCTTTGAGAAGCTGAAGCTGGCGGATTCCATGCGCTCGATCGAGGGCGATGTGCGCGATCTTGCAGCTCTTCGCGCGGCGTTTCGCGAGGCGCGGCCCGAGATCGTCGTGCATCTTGCGGCGCAGCCGCTCGTGCGTGAGAGCTACCGTACGCCCGTCGAGACGTATGCTGTGAACATCATGGGAACGGCACACGTCCTCGAATGTGTGCGGGAGAGCGATACGGTTCGCTCCTTTCTCAACGTGACGACGGACAAGGTTTACGAAAACAAGGAATGGGAATGGGGCTACCGCGAGGACGAGCGGCTCATGGGCTTCGACCCGTACTCGAACAGCAAGAGCTGCTCGGAGCTTGTGACGGCGAGCTACCGCCAGAGCTTCTTCGCGGACGGCGGCGTGCGCATCTCGACGGCGCGCGCGGGCAATGTCATCGGCGGCGGAGACTTCTCGCCCGAGCGCATCGTGCCCGACTGCATACGCGCGGCGAGTGAAGGACGCGCCGTCGTCCTCAGGAATCCCGCATCGACGCGGCCCTATCAGCATGTCTTGGAGCCTCTCTCCGCGTATTTGCGCATCGCGCACGCGCAAGCAAGCGATGCGTCGCTCGCCGGAAGCTACAATGTCGGGCCTGCGGACTCCGACTGCGTGACGACGGGAGAACTGGCCGAGCTCTTTTGCCGCGCTTGGGGCGAGGGCGCTTCGTGGCGTGCTGAGGAGGAGTGCTCCGCGCCGCACGAGGCGGGCTTTCTGAAGCTCGACTCCTCGCGCATCAAGGCGCGTCTCGGCTGGCAGCCGCGCTGGCACATCGAGGAGGCGATCGCGCATACCGTCGATTGGGCGAAAGCATGGCGGGCGGGCGAGGACATCGGTGACGTCATGGAGGCGCAGATCGCCGCATACTTCGAGGAGGCGGAGGCGTGAAGCGGCAGGATGAGTGCTTGGAAAAGGACGCAGCACGGGGGGGAGAGAGCGATGAAGGCGGCGGGAAGGCCGCTGCGTCCATCTTCGCGCCCGCCGCTGCGCCGCGACCGTGCCTGCAGCCTGTTTACATGCGCCGCTTCGTCTGCGACGGCAGGCGATGCGGCTCGCTCTGCTGCTGTGCGAAGTGGGGCGTCGCGCTCGATGCGGCGACATTGGCGCGCTATGAGGGGCGGCCGGAGCTTCTGCACGAATTGAAAAAAGGCTTGGAACGCAGCGAGGCGACGGGCGGCTGGATCATGCGCCACGAAGATGGACGCTGCGTTTTTTTGCGCGAGGATGGGCTTTGCTCGCTGCACCGACGCTTCGGCATCGGTGCGATCTCCGACGTCTGCGCTGAGTACCCGCGCAAGATGCACGAGGTCGGCGATACGCTTGACCGCGCCCTGTGTCTGAGCTGTCCTGTGGCGGCAGAGGAAGTCTTGTTCACCGAAGAGCCGCTGGCATTCGAGTGGGTGGAAGTCGCCGCGCCGCGCCCCGCTTATGTTGACCGCATGCCGCTTGGCACACCGCTGTCGGCGGCGGTCTTCCGCAGCCTGCAGCTTGCAGGAATCGCGCTCTTGGCCGAGCGACGCCTCTCGCTCGACGCGCGTCTCGCGGCGCTCGGCCTCCTCTTGGCGCGCGCCGAAGCGTATGTCGAGCAGGGGGCGGCGGAAGATCTGATAAAGGATGCCGCCGCCATTGCCGATGCCGCCGCAGGGGAGGCAATGGCTCTTCTCGCGGCGAATCCTTTCGATGCAGCGCTGTATCTGGGATTCTTCCAACGGCTCTTTCCTGCGCTGGCGCAGGCGACGGAAGACGATTTGCCCGAAACGGCGGCGTATTTGGCGAGGATTCGCAGATCCTTCGGCGAAGGGGACGGCGACGCAGGGAGAGGACAGGCAGGAGCGGAAAAGAAAAGCGTCTGCACAGCCCTTGCGGAGCGGCGCAGACGCTATGGAGAGAGAATCCTTTCAAAGTACGGCAATGCCTTGGAAAACTGGCTCGTCAACGAATTCCTGCTCGGGCGCTACCCTCTGACGGGCGGCACGAGTTTCCTGGCAAACTATGAAGTGTTCGTCGTGCTTTACAAGATGCTGGAATTTCTGCTGCTTGCGGACCCTGCGCTTGATGAAGGGGGAGCATCTGCGCTGCAGGTGATGACGGATGCGACAGAAAAGGATGTCGAGAGTGTGGGGCAAGATGAGCGGACAAAGCGGAGTATTCTAGCTGCCGCAGTTTGGCTTGCCGTGCGCACGAATCATTTCCTTGGCTACATCGACGCGCTGGCGGAAAAGATCGCCCGCCTGCTGCCCGAAGATCGTCTGCTCAGTCTGCTCGACGGGAACTTTTGACGCCGTCTGACGGCTATGTGCATGGACGTCTATGAGGATAGAAGAGGCTGTTGGTGCTGTCGCACATAAATCATGTGCGGCAGCTTTTTTCGTGCACAAAAAGTACCTCCGCCCTAGTAAAAGGGCGGAGGCGGGTGTAAACTACACGCACAAACGTCCACTTTGTGGACAAAAGTGCGCCGCCCTTAATGAAAGTTACCCAATCAGTCTGCGCCCTTCGGGCTTGACT
>ERZ773197.381-NODE-381-length-35773-cov-18.060194_pt1 | contig 35773 bp, 23 predicted proteins | sample MGYA00580999_ERZ773197 | MGnify/ENA primary metagenome ERZ773197 (study PRJEB29015, sample SAMEA2738166) | human oral metagenome | biome: human oral; feature: human-associated habitat; material: saliva | place: China | collected 2185 ...
TATCCCGACTCTCTACGATGCAATTTTCAATCACTGTGTCATTTCCAATGTAGACATCGTTCAAAATCACGGAATTGCGAATCACGCAATTTTGACCGACAAACACCTTCCGAAACAGCACGGAATTCTCAACCCGCCCGTTCAGAATACAACCGCTTGAAACGAGTGAATTCTTGACCTCCGCACCCGGATTGTACTTTGCGGGCGGTAAATCGTCAACCTTGGTATAAACCTCCGGATAGGTTCTGAAAAAATACTCCCGGATGTCCCGCCGCAGGAAATCCATATTCGTCTTGAAATACGACTCCACGCTTGCGATGTTGCTCCAATAGGAATCCAGTTTGTAGGCATAAATGCGTTTCAAATTCTTGTACCGCACCAGGATGTCACGAACAAAGTCATAGCGGTCTTCCGCTGCGCATTTCTCGATGAACTCAATCAGCTGTCTTCTGCGGACAATGTAGATGCCGCAGGAGATCATCTTGGATTCCGCAACCATGGGTTTTTCATCGAACTGCGTAATCCGGTTGTCTCCGTTCGTCTCCACGACGCCGAATCTCGTGAGATCTTCCAGCGCCGACGCCTCTTTGCAGACCACAGTGATGTCTGCTTTCTTCTCAATATGATACTCGAGCACCTTGCTATAATCCAGCTTGTACACACAGTCGCCCGAAGCAATGACCACATAGGGCTCATGACAATTCTTCAGGAACTTCAGGTTCTGGTAGAGAGCATCCGCCGTGCCGCGATACCAGTCATTCGATGTCGCCGTAATCGTCGGCGTAAAAACGAACAGACCTCCCTGTTTTCTGCCGAAATCCCACCATTTTGAGGAACTGAGGTGCTCATTCAGAGAGCGCGAGTTGTACTGCGTGAAGACAGCTACGCGCTGTATATGAGAATTCGACATGTTGCTCAAAACAAAATCAATGCTTCGGTAGCTTCCTGCAATCGGCATCGCTGCGATGGCTCTTTTGTCAGATAACTCCCTCATGCGCTTTGAATTTCCGCCCGCTAATACGATTCCAACCGCTCTCATCTCAAACCACCTGCCTTTATAATTGCGCCACCGCTTTCCAGTCTTCCGTCCGGATAATCCGCAGTGACCGTGTCGCCCCAGATTGCCGTGTTCTTTCCGATGCTCACATTGTCTGGAATCACCGTCTTTTCACCGACTGTCACCAGCTCTGAATTGTAGACGCGTCGGTCATAACTGCTCTCCCGGAATTCTCCCACCCCCAATTCGCTGTTCCTGCCGACAACAACTTGTTCCGCCAAAATTGACTTCGTAATCTTTGCCCCTGCGCCAATCACAGATTCGCGCATGATGATAGAGTCACGGACCACTGCGCCTTCTTCAATCACGACACCGGCGCCGATCACGGAGTGTCGCACTTCCCCGTAAATCTCGCAGCCCTCGCCAATGAGACTCGCCTCGATTTTTGCATGCTCACCGAGGTATTGCGGCGGAATAAAGTCGCTCTTCGTGAATATTCTCCAGTACTCCTCATAGAGGTTGAACTCCGGAACAATATCCACCAACTCCATGTTGGCTTCCCAATAAGAGGAGAGAGTCCCCACATCTTTCCAGTAGCCGTGAAATTCGTAGGCAAACAGGCGCTTTCCTTTGTCTCTGCAGTACGGAATCACATGCTTGCCAAAATCCAACTCCGGAACCTCTCGAAGTCGCAGCAGCGCTTCTTTCAAAACCGGCCAAGAGAAAATATAAATGCCCATAGATGCCAGATTGCTCTTGGGTTCTTTCGGTTTTTCTTCAAAATCAACAATTCGATTTGTTTCGTCCGTGATCATGACGCCAAAACGGCTGGCTTCTTCGATTGGCACAGGCATAACCGCCACGGTCAAATCCGCCCGGTTTGCCCTGTGAAAGTCGAGCATCACCTCATAATCCATCTTATAGATGTGGTCTCCGGAGAGAATCAGGACATAATCCGGATGATACGAGTCGATATACTCGATGTTCTGGTAGATTGCATTGGCTGTGCCGGAATACCAGTCACTGCCTTTTGCACTCTCATAGGGCGCGAGCAGCGTCACGCCGCCGACCGCGCGATCCAGATCCCACGGAATTCCGATTCCGATATGCGCATTGAGACGCAGGGGCTGGTACTGGGTCAATACGCCCACTGTGTCCACGCCGGAATTGATGCAATTGCTCAGTGGGAAGTCAATGATACGATACTTCCCGCCGAAGGAAACCGCAGGTTTTGCAACCGTCTGAGTCAGGACGCCCAAACGGCTTCCCTGACCACCTGCCAGCAACATGGCAACCATTTCTTTTTTAATCACGCTCTCACCTCGCAGTCAAGTGTATTACTACTTTATGAACCTTTATTATGTAAACGTCAATGATGTAAGAATCTGAACCGGTCCGCTTGCCTCCTGAGGGTAGGCACAGCTCTGCTCCCAGACAGCTATGCCACCATAGATAGTCTGCTGCCAGTTTTAGTATATCATAGTTTTTGAAAACGTGTACAAAATATGGGCAAAATTCTGCATAGTTTTTGGGATTCTTCGCAGAATTTCACATTTCTTCTTTTGCCGTAACAGCCCGTCTTGGGCATATTTTCGTTGATTCCTTTGCCTTTCGATTCTTTTCTCCCAGTTAATGTATGATATTTATTTTTCTCTACCGTATCTCGTAGTTTCACTCATTTCCGTCTGCTCCCCCCGACAGATTTCGCACGTTATTTCGTTGCTCCTCCCACCCTTTCTTCTCGGCTCATCTTCTGACTCGGCATCTTCCGTTTTTCATCTTACCCTGCCTTTTTTCGTAGTTTCCGCTGCTCTTACTCTTTATCCCACTTGCCACACCCGCTCTGCCAATCTTCCCTGTCTGCCCGAAAAATCGTTATCTTTCACAGCTGCACTTTCTGTATTTCAGATTTTGCGGTTTTTTCACGCCGCGGCAGTGTCCTGTCCCATCTGTTCCATCTATTCCGTCTATCCTTCTCTTTTCTCTCCTCGACCGCCGTACTGTTATAATGACTCTGTGATTTATACCTGTCGGAAAGGGCTCTTTTCCTCCCGCCTCTGCCTTTTATTTTGGGTCAAAGTGCGCTAGAATAGAAGAGTTATAAGCTCGGGTTCTCTCTGTTCCCGGCAATATCTTTGAGAGAAAGAGGAATAAGCGAATGAAGCTCACAACAGTCAAACAAATATGGGAAAATCGCGAAGCGTATTTAGATCGAGAAATCGAATTAGGCGGCTGGGTGCGCTCAAATCGCGATTCCAAGTCCTTCGGCTTTTTGACCATCAGCGACGGCAGCTTTTTTGAGCCCCTGCAGGTTGTCTACCATGACAATCTGACAAATTTCCAGACCATCCGGAAAATCAATGTCGGCGCTGCCCTCATCATCCGCGGCACCCTCGTCGCAACGCCGGACGCAAAACAGCCTTTTGAGATTCAGGCAAGCGAGATCTCTGTCGAAGGTGATTCCGCACCGGACTACCCGCTCCAGAAGAAGCGCCATTCTCCGGAATTTTTGCGCACCATTTTGCACCTGCGCCCCCGCACAAATCTGTTCCAAGCGGCCTTCCGCGTGCGCTCTGTCATTGCGTTTGCAATTCACCGCTTCTTCCAGGAGAGAAATTTCGTCTATGTCCACACGCCGCTCATCACTTCGAGCGATGCCGAGGGTGCCGGCGAAATGTTCCGCGTGACCACGCTCGACCCGAACGATATTCCGCGCACGCCCGATGGCTTAGTTGACTACCGTGCGGACTTCTTCGGCAAGGAGACCAATCTCACGGTCAGCGGCCAGCTGGACGGTGAAGCATTTGCGCAGGCCTTCCGCGATATTTATACCTTCGGTCCGACTTTCCGCGCCGAAAACTCCAACACGACCCGCCATGCTGCGGAGTTCTGGATGATTGAGCCTGAAATCTCCTTCGCGGATTTGAATGACGCAATGGCGCTCGCAGAGGATATGCTGAAATATATTATCCGCTATGTGCTGGAACACGCGCCGGAAGAGATGGCATTCCTGAACCGCTTTGTCGACACAGGCCTGCTTGAGCGCCTGAACCATGTGCTGAACTCCGAATTCGGTCGCATCAGCTACACAGAGGCAGTCGATATTCTGATGCAACACAATGACAGCTTCGATTACAAAGTCTCCTGGGGAACGGATCTCCAGACCGAACACGAGCGCTTCTTGACTGAGCAGGTCTTCAAGCGTCCGCTTTTCGTTACCGATTACCCGAAGGATATCAAGGCTTTCTATATGAAGCTAAACCCCGACGGCAAGACGGTTGCGGCGATGGACTGCCTTGTCCCCGGTATCGGCGAGATTATCGGCGGCAGCCAGCGTGAAGATGACTACGATAAATTGCTTGCGCGCATACAGGAACTCCATATGGATGAAGAGAGTTACCGCTTCTACCTGGATCTCCGCAAATATGGCAGTAGCCGCCACGCCGGCTACGGCCTCGGCTTTGAGCGCTGCGTCATGTATCTGACCGGCATCCAGAACATCCGCGATGTCCTTCCCTTCCCCCGCACAGTTGGAAACTGTGAGCTGTAAGCCACAGTAATCTTTCCAAATTAACAAGGAGCTATCTCATGAAGTTTATTCACACAGGCGATCTCCACTACGGTATGAAACCGGATATCGGAAAACCTTGGAGTGCGGAACGGGCGCAGGCTGTCAAAGATGCGCTTGCTTCGATTGTCCGGGCTGCGCGCGATGAGAAAGTGGATCTCCTTTTGATTGCAGGTGATTTGTTTCATCATCAGCCGCTTGTGCGTGACTTAAAGGAGATCAGCTACCTGTTCGCCTCGATTCCGGATGTTGCCGTCGCTGTCATAGCGGGCAATCACGACCGCATTCGCGATAACTCCGCCGTGCTCTCCTTTCCCTGGCCGAAAAATGTTTACTATTTTACCGAGAGTTCGCTGAGTTCTGTCTACCTCCGACGCATCAATACCGAGGTCTACGGTTTTTCCTACCACACACGCGAAATCCGAGACAACCTGCTCGAAGGCGTGGAGGCCCCGGAAAACGGACGCATCCGCATTCTGCTCTGCCACGGCGGAGATGCGAAACATTTGCCGCTCGATGTCAAAGAGCTCTCGGAATCCGGTTTTTCCTACTGCGCGCTCGGACACATCCATAAGCCCGAAATCGCCGTCCCGGGTAAGGTCGCCTGGTGCGGTTCTCCCGAACCGCTCGACTTGACGGAGACCGGACCGCACGGTTACTTTCTCGGCGAGATTAACGACATCAGCCGCCAGATTACTTCTCTCGATTTCGTGCGACTTGCCAAGGTGCAATACACCTCGCTGATTGTACATGTGACGCCGGACTCCACCAATGCGGAACTCCTGATGACCTTGAGCGACGAGCTCGCACGGCGCGGCAGTCAGAATATTTATCGCCTGCAAATTAAGGGGCTCCGGGATCCGGATGTCGTATTTGATCTCGACACGCTACGACAGCGCTTCCGCATTGCCGAGCTCTTCGATTACTCCGAACCCAAATATGATTTTTCACGCCTCTTCGCAGAGCACTCGTCGGATATGATCGGTTTCTTCATTCAGGAACTCGACAAACCCGATCTCAGCCTGCTCGACAAAAAGGCGCTCTACTACGGCGTCAGCGCCTTGCTGCATACGACAGAGGAAAGGGGACAAAAGACATGATTATCCGTGAACTCAACATACGCGGATTCGGTGCACTGCAAAACCGGCGCTTTGTCTTTGGCGACCGCCTGAATATCCTCTACGGCGGAAATGAAGCCGGCAAATCGACCCTTCACCTCTTTCTCCGCGCCATGTTCTACGGACTCGAGCGGGCGCGCGGCCGTGCCGCCAAGACTGATACCTATGCGCTCTACGAGCCCTGGTTCGGTGACGGCGCCTACGGCGGCAGCCTCCGTTTCGAAGAGGGCGGTAAATTGTACCGCATCGAGCGGGACTTCCGGAAAAGTCCGACCGACCTCAGCATCATCGATGAAAGTGCGGGGCTGTCGATTGAAGATCCGGAAATCTTTCTCCGCACCTGCCTCTGCGGTCTCAGCCAGACCGCTTACATGAACACCGTCAGCATACGCCAACTCCGGAGTGCCACCGACGCGGGAATGACCCAGGAACTCAAAAACTACATCGCCAATATGAATGCGACCGGCGAGCACACGCTGAACATTGACCGCGCGACCGCCTATCTCCGCGACCAGCGCAAGGCCTTTGAGCAGCGCCTGGTTCCGGATGCCGCAAAACACTACGCGGCGAATGTATCCGAAATCCGGAAACTGGAAGAACAGATTGCGGCGCCCGGTTACCGGAATACACTCCAGAGCCTGAGCGCCTCCAAGCAGGACAGTAAGACCGTCCAGGAGACTCTGCTCGGTGAAAAGGAAAAGCGCATCCGAGCACTCGCTGCCAAACGACAAATTCTGGAGGAACGCGGATTCCGAAACCGCCAGGACTTATTGGCTCTCCGAAACCGGCTCAACGCATGGCAACAGGAGCGGGCTGCGCTCCGATCTAAGAGCAGCCTCCGTGCACAGCTGATTACGGCTTTTCTTTTGATCCCGCTCGCCCTATTACTCTATTTCACCATGCGGCGTGTTGTGCCGGACAGTGCCAACAAATTGCAGGCGTTGCTCTGCATCACGGCAGTCGGCTGTATTGCCCTCGGCCTCTGCCTGTTTTTTTCCGTCCTGTGCGGGAACCGACGTCGGATGCGGTCTAACCGCAATATACGTCAACTCATTCAGGCACATTTCCCGGAACTTCTCTTAGACAAAGAGCTTGCCCGCCGCCCGACCTCCTTGGCCAAAGCAGGGAGCGCAAAAATTGACGAGCTCCTTCTGGTGCAGGATGAAATACAGCGCAGCGAATCCGATGTCTATGACATTGAAGAAAAGCTCCGTCTCCTGAAAACCCGACAGGAAGAGACCGAGGCCTCCATGGCGAATCAACAAAAGAGCCAGTGGCTTCTGGAGCAACAGTTACAGCACCTCTCGAGTTTAAAAGACGAAACTGCGGCGCTGAAAAGTGTGGTCGCGGAAAATGATCGCCTGAATACAGAAATCGAGGCCATCAACATCGCCCTCGAGACTCTGGTCCGCCTTTCCGAGACCATACACGATTCTTTCGGTCGCTATCTGAATCAATCGGCGTCACAGCTCATTTCCGGCATTACCGGCAATGTCTATGATTCTCTGTCTGTCGACCAGAATCTGAATGTGTTTCTAAACACTTCGCGAAAGCTGATTCCGCTCGAACAGGCGGGCGCAGGTACCGTTGACCAGGTTTATTTCGCCCTCCGTCTTGCCGCAGCCGATTTACTGCAGTTCGGCGGCAATTCGCTCCCGCTCTTCCTGGACGACAGCTTTGCAAACTATGATGATCAGCGCCTCCGCACGGTTCTCCACTGGATGTTGGAGACCTATGCTTCGCGGCAGATATTGCTCTTCACGCCGCGTCTCCGGGAAGCGCAACTGCTCACCGCTTCCATGCTGCCGTTCCATCTCGTGGAACTCTGATGCGGATAGCTTTCCTCGAATGATACAGAAAACCCGGCCCACGACTTTTGCGATTCCGCATATCGTGGGCCGGGTTTTCTTACTGCTTATTGCTCCGGTTTCTTATCCTCCGCAGTCTTTTCCTCCTTCTTCTCCGCTTTCCGCTCTTCGAAAGGTTTCCACTCCGGATTAAACTTCCGTTTTCCTTCCTCGCGGTAGATTAGTAACTGTCGCAACAAGACCTTCAGTGCCCAGAGTGCCATACTGCAGACCAGAATTTCCATCACCGGAATTCCTCTTCCCGGCACACTCTTTCTGTCTTTCGCCTTCCCCGGAAGCAGACTTAACTGTCCCACCGCCGGAGCTGCATTCCGCAGCTCGACCTGCTGATTCACTGCCGTATCGCTTCCTGTCTCCAACAGCACACTGCTCACAGCGGTTTGTTTTTTTTCTTCCATGCCGCTGAGCTGATAGCGTCGCCTCGTGATGTGCTGTTCCGTCCCGCACTGCAAGGTCGCCGTCACCTCAAGCATGCCCGTATAGTGTTTTCCTTCTTCCGCTGTCTGGCGTACACCTTTCGCTTGCAAAACATAATGCTCACCCGGTTTCACGGCACCGCTCCGCCAGTCAAACCGGCCGTCTGCCGTCAAAGCCTGTGTTTCTGTCACGGCACCCGCGCTCTGTTCTCTTGTGACAAAAGCTTCTGTATATTTCACCTTCTGTGCTCCGATTCCTTCCGGCAACCGAATTTGCAACTCCAATTCCGGGACTTCCGTCTCAGTCTGATTTTCTATCTCGCAGCGCACGGAAATATCCGTATTTCCGTCCATCAAAACTTCCGGTGAAATCTGCAACGTCTCCTCACTCTGGTTTTGCTCTGCCCGCACCGGAGCCGTCGCAACAAGCAGTATGGCTACAAGAAACATAAGAATTCCTATCCCTATACGAAGGACCCTTCCCGCAAGCTGACGCATGACTCTCCTCCCCTTATTCGCGGTTCTGTTTTAATATGACTCTCCTGTGAGTTCCTCTGTGACATCCGTCACATCCTCTGTAAATTGATTTTGCCGAAAGGCATAGACCGCCCGGTTGCCTGCCAAATCGCGCACCTGCACCTGTAGCGGAAACTGTGTCTTGGAAACCGCAATGCAACTCTGCTCTCTGTCGATTCGAACTGTCTCTGCACTGCCGTCTTCCCGCTGACAACACAGGGCATCCCAATCAATACTCGCACCCATATCCTTAAAATACAGGTAGATCATGTCATCCTGTTCCCGATAACCTGCATAGTTCGGAGCTTCGCGATCAATATTGGAAATTTCCACGACTTGCTCAATCGTGTGATTTGCAATATCCTTTGCCGTAATGGTATAGGTTCCGTTGGCATCAATATGTGCCTCATACACTTTTCCCTGTCGGGTCAACGGAACCTCCTGTTTGCCGGAAAGAGTCACTTTTTCGATGGGTGCTCCGCTGTCAACGCGAAAACGCACCAACTGTTCATTGACATAGCGATTGGTATCCCGATATTGCAGAGAAGAAATCCGTATCCCGCGCAGTGCAACCGAACCGACCATCCCTACGGAGAGCAAAACCATTGCTGTCTTTCCCATGAATCCGACCGAGGCCGTTGCTACTTTTCCGCTCAAATTCCAGGACTCGAGCTGCGAAAGAAATGTATATAGCGTAAAAGGGCTGAAACAGTACAGCTTTGTGCCGAGTCTCTTTTTCATTTTCTTCTTGGCTTCGGCAAGACGGCTTTTAACGGTTCCGAGCGGCACATTCATAATGTCTGCGATCTCTGCCTCCCGAAGTCCCGCAAAAAACCGAAGCAACAGCGTGGCACGCAACGCCCAGGAGAGATGATCTGCCGCATCCATGATTACCTTGTTCTGCTCAGCCTGCTCAATCTGTCTTCCCTGATCCGAAAACTTTTCTGTATTAAAGTCCGACTCGAGCAGCGCATCCAGAGAAACCGTATTTTTTACTCCCGCATAGCGGGTTGAGACCATATAATCCAAAGTCTTGTGATATGCAATTCGATTGGACCAGCACTGAAAGCTCTCTGGATCCGTCAGTTCGCGGAGCTGATGAAAAATCTGCAAAAACACTTCCTGGGTGACATCCTCAGCTTCATGTCTGTCCCGAATCATCTTATAAATGATATAGTATATCGGTCCGTAGCAGAGCGAGTAAATCCCGTCAAATGCCCTTTTATCCCCTTTTTGATACGCTGCAATCAGCTCCGTTACACGTTGTTTGCGCTCGCGACTTGCCTTCTCCATCTTGTCCTTCATCCTGTCTCCTCAGTGCTGCCTTGCAACCATATGCAGCGCACGCAATAACATTGCCAGTGACCAAAGAATTGCCAGATGAAACCATACCCCTTGTTTTTCAGCTATTTCTCCTGTGTGCGGAAGTCGACGCAGTACCGTGCGCTGTGTTCGCTCCCCCGTGCCGGCCAGAACAAGTTGCCGTCCCGGCACATGTCCCTGTGTTTTTTTGACCTTACAACTTCTGATTTCTGCCCAGGGAAGATACATCAGCGTTGCCGTCTCTCTTTTTTCGGCCTGTATCTGCCTGTGCGCTTCGTCTGCTCTGCCGGGATGCGCATCCGCTTTTTGCACTTCCTGCCTTGCTTCCTGCGGTTTTACTTCTTCCCGCTTCACTTCCTGCTGTTTTGTCGGTTCCGCTTGCTCTTTCACTTCTTCCGTCGCGCGTTCGGTCCGTCGTAACCGTTCCGGCTGTCCCTCTCGCTTCTTTGCATTCGTGGCATCCTGTCCCCGCGAGAAGAATCTGTCAATCCCGACTGACATCTCCTTCCGATTCGTCACATCAAAATATGCGCTGTCACCGATACGCCGAAATGCCTGATACTCCGGCGTCCAACCTGCCGGAATGTCCACTTCTTCCACACTGATTTGTCCATCTGTATCGCCGCTGTCATTCAACAGTTCCGCATCTTCGCGAAATTCCTCTTCCCGCTCTGCATCTGTCATACTTGCGCGCCGTATAAGCCCGCGTCTCGCGTCGGCGGGTGTAGCCTGTAATAAGTTCCAGCTGACCTCCCAGCCATTTTCCGCATTGACCGCCTTGACAGTTCCGAGCACAGCGACCACTTCCCCGTTTCTGCGAAGCACCGGGCGAAAATATGCCTCTGACGGCGTGGCTGCACCTCGCCAGCTCTTTTTGACTACGATGCGGTGAATTTCCGAGTCCTCGGATCTCGAAAAGGTTGCGTTCACTTTCTGACAGCCCCCGTCATAGAATAAGGCCTCCTCCACGCGAATACGTCGACTGTCTCTTCGCAAGCCCTGCTCCTGTATTCTTCGATTGAGCACTTGCTTCGCTTCTGTCGGGTGAGAATAACTTCCGAGCAGTGTCTCATCCTCATAGATTGAAACTCTGCTTCCCGGAAGGAGCCCATATCCCTCTTTGTACGGCAACTCTCCTTTCAGAAGCTCCACATATCCCCGGTCAGATAAAAACCCATCACAATTCAGTGCCTCTGCCTGCTGAAAAACAGCTGTATCCTCTTCCGTCTCGATTCCTTGCACTTCGCCGCGATTGAGAAAACGGATATTTTTCATATCATCTGTCAGCACGTACCTTTTCGGAAGGCCTGAACACTGCGCCTCTTTTTCCGGAATCTCGGCGCCTTGACGGGCATCCCGTATGACAACTTGGAAACTTCTCCGGCGCGCTTCGTATCCCGGCTTCCGATTCCGCTGCTCTATCCGATACGTACCGGCTTCCAAATTCGCAATGTAAATCCTACCCGTCACATCCGTTATATAGTCCGCACCGCCGTCTGCGTTGCAGATCTCTCTGCCGCTGTCCACTTGCCATATACGGTAGCAAATACCCGGAAGCGGCTCTCCTTCTTCTGTCGTAGCTGTCAGTTCGATGCTCCCCAGCGTTTTCTCGTATATCACGTCCTCAAATTCTCGCATAAACCTGACATCCAGCGGCATGGACCACTGTAGCTGTAACTGTGCTTCCGTACCTTCACGCTGCAGGTATCGCGTTGTCATGGAAAACGATAAGGGATACGCCTGTTCTATACTGTGTAAACTCTCTGCTTCTTCGCGATTCCGGAAAGCAACTGCCTTCTCGGTCGGCCGACCACCGGGTTCCTCAAAATAGTGCAGCAGCAACCGTCTCTCTGCCTCATCATTCCGGTAAGAAAGCGAAACAGGTATGGTAATCTTTTCATCCAGGCGATAACAGCCTGCGGTAAATCCAATCAACTGTTCCGGCACCCGACAGATGGGGTTCCCTGTCAGCACAATTTCCGTCGCCGCAAAATAATTCGCTTGCTCCTCTATGCTCATATCCCGTTTCAGCGGGCTCAAGTCCTGAATCTGATTGTCCGAGAGGTCAATTCGCGTCGCATGCCGTAGCAGCCATATTCCGCTGATATCTCTGATTTCTCTGCCCTGTGCGTCAATTTCTGCCTGCGCTGTGTGTGCACCGTACTCCAGCAGGATCTTCTCCGTGCTGTCACCTGGCGATATCGAATAACTGCCATCGGCGATGTGGGCAGAGATACTATCGAATATAGCCTCCGCAAAAGCTGTGTCCCGCACGCCGGCCTGTTGAATGCTCTCGACCGAAAAACCGTGTACGCCACCGGCCGCCCATGCCGTGTGCTGCCATATCGGCCATTGCCACAAGACCATGAAGATTACCGCAAGATAAGGAATTCCTCTGCGCATATACTTCTTTGCCGTTTCCATATCATGTTCCCTCCACAAGTACGCTGTCTTTTTCGATGCAACTTCTCTCCACTTATATAAGGACGGTAAAAAGCAGTAAAAGGTTCATTTTTTTTACAAAAAAAACAGCGGAATTTTTCAATCACGCTGTTCGACATTCGCAGCAGAACTATGTATGATAGTACCATAGTTCTGCTATTTTTCTGCACAGAAAGTAGCAAAAATTTCTTTCAATTCTCTTAAGTTACGCTTCCGTATAACCAAGCGCGCGCTCTAAAGCATCTTTTTCTTCCGCACCGAGCAACACTTCCGTCTGGCCGCAGTCTACAGTCTTGATGTAAAGATAACAGCCTTCCCGCGAATGTACCGTATTCAGAATAAAACCCGAGTTTGTATAATCCAAAAGGGCAAGCGCAAAGCTCATCTTACCCCCCATATCCTTGAACGCATTGTAGCGCACAATGCCGACCTTCTGATAGGATGCTCTCTGGTTTTTATTCAGGACACGGATTGCCTCCTTGTTTACCTGATCTTCCGCCCGCAACTGCCGCAGAGATTCTTCCAAGTCAAAAATCATATCTTCCATGCTCTCCGCATCTTTCCCGCGCATAAAGAAGTCATACGATCGCTTGACCTTCGTATACTTGCTCAGTAAAAACAACACAAGAATCAGCATGATTGCGTCAAAAGCAATCAGTGCCCCCAATAGAATTGTGGTATGCATGACTCACGCCCCCTCACTTATTTTCTACGGAGCGCAAGAGATCCATGATGCGCTCCAACTCAGCTGTCGAATAGTAGTCAATCTCTACCCGCCCCTTATTGTTATCACGGCGGTTGATGTGAACCTTCGTACCAAGTATGCTTCGCATCTTGTCCTCATAGTTCTGATAGTACAGACTCAAATCCGCTGTCTCCACCACAACTTCTTTCCGTTCTTTGCGTTTCTTTTTCGCCTGTTTGACAAGCTTTTCCACCTCGCGGACACTGAGCATCTCCTTGACGATTCTCTCCGCAAGCGCATCCTGGTCATCCTCATCTTCGATAGCGAGCAGTGCTCTTGCATGCCCGGAGGAAATTTTTCCCTCCATCAGCAGTTCTCTGGCCCCTTCTGCAAGCTTCAACAGACGGAGCGCATTCGTAATGGTCGTGCGACTCTTACTGACCTTGTCCGCCACCTCTTCCTGTGTCAGACCATAGTCCCGAATCAGCATCTGATATGCCATTGCCTCTTCAATCGGATTCAAATCCGCGCGCTGTACATTTTCGATGATGGAAATTTCCGCCACCTGCTGCGAACTGTAATCTCTGACCAGCACAGGAATTTCCTTAAGTCCGGCTGCCTGCGCAGCCCGATATCTTCGCTCACCGGCAATAATCTGATAGCCCCCCAGCTTTTCATCTCTCTGTACCAGCAGCGGCTGCAAGATACCAAAGTGGCGGACCGAGTCCGTCAATTCCTGCAGTGCCTCCGGCTCAAAGTGCTTGCGCGGCTGAGCCGGATTTCCGTGTACTTCTTCAATCCGCAGCAGCATCTCCTTATCTTTCGCAGCTTCGCTCTCGCCCGCAGTATGATTCTCTTCCTGAACCGCACTCTCCTCCGATCTGTCCTCGAGATGCTCCATTCCTCCCATCAGATCGCTGAGTCCCTTCCCCAATCTTCGCTTCTTACTCACAGCACACATAACTTAATCTGCCTCTCTCGTCAAAATTTCTGCCGCCAACTTCCGATAATTTTCCGCTCCCTTGGAACGCGGGTCATATTCTGTCACCGGCATACCGTAACTGGGTGCTTCCGCCACCCGTACATTTCGCGCAATCACCGTGTCATAGATATACTCTTTCAGCACATCTTTCACACTGTCAACAACCTGCTGTGACAAATTATTTCTGGCATCATACATCGTAAAAACGATTCCGTTGATGCGAAGCGCAGGATTCAACTTCATCTGTAAGAGTTTAATACTGCGGAGCATCTGATTTAAACCTTCCATCGCATAGTACTCGCACTGAATGGGGATGATGACATCAGTTGCGGCTGTCATCGCATTGACCGTCAATAGACTCAAGGACGGCGGGCAGTCAATAAAAATGTAATCATACTGCTCCACCACAGGCTCGAGATAATGTTTTAAGACATACTCCCGGTTCCGCTTGTCCAGCAACTCCAGTTCCAGGCCCGAAAGATTAACATTCGAGGTGAGTACATCCAGGTTTTCCGAATATGTTTTATGTACAGCCTCTTCAAAAGTGCATTGCTCCATCAGAAGCTCATAAATCGTATTTTCTTCCTTTTTCTTTTCAATACCCAATCCGCTTGACAAATTCCCCTGCGGATCGAAATCGACCGCCAATACGCGCATTCCGGCTTCCGCAAAAGCCGCCGCCAAATTAACGACAGTTGTCGTTTTTCCAACCCCGCCTTTCTGATTTGCCAATGCAATGATCTTTTTCATGCCCCCACCGTGCGCCTCTCTATTCGCTCATTTTCGTTTTTTATATCATAACATATTTTTTATTCCTTCGAAATATTATCTGCGGAGAAACAGCCTTTTCCCTTGCATTTTACATGAAACAAGAAACTATTCCCGGATTTCTCAGGCCTTCTCTTTCGTTATATCAAAATCGAACAGGCGATAATTCTTGTCTGCATAGCCGTATATCATATGTCTGCACAACTCTTCCTCTCAAGATCTCTGTAAACTGTTATACCACCGATCTTTTCATCGAAAGCATTTTCCCTTTCATCGCCGTCCATTCCCGGTATTCTTGTATTCTAATCGTGACACCTAAGCTCTGTTTTAACAGCTTCATTTTCTTGTTTTCTTCGATTCTGTGAGAAATATTTCTTTCGGAATAAATACTTCAGAAAATCGCTATGAGTCTGCTCAGAATATTCTTATTTGAGCAAAATCATTTACACCCTGTTTCCCGGAACTCCCTCATTTCGTTTCACATGGAACATCAAAGTAAGCACCGGCAAAAAGCACTTTTTCAGAATCCTGATCACTACGATTATCGACTTATTCTGTTTCACTGCTTTTGGAATTCATTTCGGCGAGCCCCTATAAGAATCGTTTCAAATGATTCTTATAGGGGCAGAAGATTATCCTCTCCTTTTCTTAGCAGTCACCCGTTTCACGTGAAACATCAAAGCAATCGTCATAGGATTTAACATAGCAGTATCAATATCGTGGACCTCTGAAGTAAACGACCAAAGCTGCAGTATCGGCTACGAAGTAATTTAAAAACTCCTCTAAATCAGCTCCCGGCACTCTTGGTTGAGCAAAAACATTTACTTCCCGATCTCCGGAAACACATCCCTTTGTTTCACGTGAAATGTCAAAGTGATCGTCAGAAGAAAGTAGCTTCTCAGGCTTATGAATGACTGAGAGAGAGATGAACTTCTCCGAAGATTTTTGCGAAATCAATTTTTGAAAAGTACTATCGCTAGGCATCTGTTTATACTGCACTTATTTGAGTAAGATATATTGCCTTTCGGAAAAGCTATAATTTGTTCCACGTGAAACATTGAAATAACAACGAGCAAATTGATGTACAAAGAATGTTAACTCTCTACTGGAAATATCCTTCTTTCTCAAGACACATCCTCAATGTTTCCTGTAATCGGCCAACAAAGCGGCCAATACACCGGCACAACTTAACTCAAAAGGGTAGCCTTGTAATTCTATCCATTTCTGTTCCTGATTGCGACTGAACAGATATTATGACAAACCGCAAAACACATTCTGGCAAGGTTCAGCTTCAAGTCAGATCTGCATCCGCACTCTGGTCAGAAATAATCCGAAATCATTCTACATAACAGCTGTGCATCATGTACATAATACTAAAACATCTGATTGCCGAGCATCTATACTTAGAATTATGATTTGATTTCAAATTTTCCTTCCGGACCAGATCCGTACATTGAATATCTGATTATGACTTCTTAATTTATTGATATGACATCCGAAATCAGTTTCGGTATTGCAGCAACAAATGAATTAGCTTTACCGTCTTTGGCTCCTTAACGAATCGATTCATTCACGCACAAGCATCCGGATCCGATTCACATTAGCGACTATATGTTTCACGTGAAACCTTTGTTTTATTTGTCAGAATTGTATCGTCGCAAATGTGCGTGCAATCGCAGGTGTTAGCTGATTCACAACCATATGAGTTCGATAGAAATTAGCTGCGATATGTTTCACGTGAAACATCTGTTTCTATTTAACAGTCCCGGTCGCTATGTATGTACAGATATTCGTATGGGTTCTGTGACACTTCGAACATGAGTACCTATACTGTTTTCCCCGTAGCACAGTTCTCTCCATAACTCTACTCAGTCCATTTCGAATCCTAATGAGACGATTGACGTTCGCCGCAATATGTTTCACGTGGAACATCTATTTCTATTTATAGTCCCGGTCGCTATGTATGTACAGATATTCGTATGGGGTCCGTGACACTCGAACATAAGTACCTATACTGTTTTCCCCGCAGCACAGTTCTCTCCGTAACTTAACTCAGCCAATTTCGAATCCTAATGAGACGACTGACATTCGCCGCAATATGTTTCACGTGAAACATCTGTTTCTATTTGGCAGTCCCGGTCGCTATGTATTACAGGTATTCGTAAGGGTTCCGTGACACTTCGAACATGAGTACCTATACTGTTTTCCACGCAGCACAGTTCTCTCCATAACTTAACTCAGCCAATTTCGAATCCTAATGAGACGAATTACATTCGTCTCGAGATGTTTCACGTGAAACATCTAATTTCATCTAACAGTGCCAGTTGCTATAAAAGGACAGGTACTCACATAGCTTCCGTGACATTTCGAACATGGATGCCTCTATGATTACATTGTAGTCCGACTCTTTAGCCTTACTCTTTATACCAACAAGCTAGTTCATTTATTCTCCTCTGAGTTCGATCCGTTTTGGCGGCAAGAGGTTCCCTGTGAAACATCTGATTCTATTTCTATTTGACAGCATCACGTCTCAGCAAATACACGGACAATCACAGGTATTCCCTGATACTTCGATATGGCCGAATTCAATGATTTCACTGTAGCAGCTCGGCACAAAGCGACTCAACTCGTTTACAACTAACTATCCTGAGACAATCGCTATTCGTGGCAATTTGCTTCAGATGGAACACCTGATTCTATTTGACAGCGTCATATCTCAGCACATTTACGGACAATCACAGCTGGTGATTCCGTAGCACTACGGATATGATTGACTGCATGGACTACGCCATAGTTTGAATCTCTGCATCAATCACTAAGCTCATTCGTGACCTCATCTGAGTCCGACAGAAATTGGCGTCAATCTGTTCCACGTGAAACACCTATTTCTATTTACAGGTCCTGTTTCTATGAATGTTCAGATACTCGCACGGATTTCTTGCATCTCGAATATGACTGAATCAAATGTCTTCACACTGCAGTACGGATCTCTGCACAAACCGACCCAACTCATTTACAAATATCTCGAGACCATCGATATTGTCGGCAACATGTTTCATGTGAAACATTTATCTCAGTTTAACCGGAAAATATCAATACAAGTGTGCAAGCAATCGCAGCTATCCCGGTACTCCTGATAAAGCTTAGACTTCCTAATCCGATATTCGTGGCGATATGTTTCACGTGAAACATATGCTTATTCGACAGAATCATATTCGGAAAAGGTGCGGACAATTTCGGGATTCGCATTCTACAGTGAAAATCACTGTGATGACAAGATGTTTTACTTAAAACATCTGCTTTTTCTGACGGATTCATACTATAAAAAATTTGCTGAGTGGCCACAGAACTTTTGAATGACTGGGTAAGGACTGCTGAAGTGCGAGATTGTATATGAAACATCTGCTTCCGTTCGGATAAACCCTTCCGCGTGAACTATGAAACTAGCTGCAGAAATTCCTTGATGCCGCGTGTGACTATATGCTGACCTATATTCGCTTAGCGCTCGGCATCAATCATTCAACTCATTTGTAAGTATCTAAGCCAGATTGAATTCTCGACAAGCGCTTTCACATAGAACACAGTTGATTCCTTTCACAAATTTTTTACGCGAAAGTACCGGACAACCGTAATCATTCTGCGGAAACCTGAACACAACTAAATGCTACGAAGAAATTTCATGTGAAACATCTGATTTCTTTCAACGGAAATATCACGACAAGTATTCCCGCAGAGATGCTGAAACTTCTTAATTCCAGAAAATGCACGGTGATCGCTTCTCCATGATATGATCCGACTCCCTGCATCATTCTTCCTGCATAAATTGGCTTCGCTAATTTGCAAGCACCTAAAACCAAACAGTATTGCCTATGATTGCTTTCACGTGGAATATTTGATACCCTTTGATATTCTCGGACCTCAGCAAAAATCCTGCAGAATTGGAGCCAGAATGATCTGCAACTATCTAATTCTATCGAATTCCAATCATTGTTTCACATGAAACATATATGCCGCCGTTTCGGCTTGCACAAGTTTCGGATTGCCGCCCTACATGTTCTCAGACACGAAAGTGTTGCACGGATTCTCGTGAGCCGCTTTGCCAAGACAGCAAGCATTGCTCCGAATGATCCGATACACAGAAGTAAGGCGAAGATGTTCCCGAAACTTATGCCGACTCGTTTCGATTAAGGAGGTATGCTTCCATGCATGATAACAAGGAGTCAACAGCAAACCGATCATTTGCGGTAGAAGATGAACTTCGGTACAAGCAGCTAAGATATCAAATTATTCGCAACATTTCTCGAAAGATAAATTTAACTGATTACCGGCATTTTCATTCGCTTTTAATTGCTGTTACCGGCAAAAGCTGATACAAGAAGTATGTTTCACGTAAAACATATTCCGAGAACTTGATTTGCTCTGTTGTGACATATCCTTATACCAAAAGAGCTGGGTCTCACATCGGAGACTCAGCTCTTTTACACACTCAGGATTTCCGTGACGAATTGGACAGCGGCTCTTTGGACGGCATGCCTGCCTTTCTCGGATACATAGCAGGTGTTTCACGGCATTTGCGAATTACTACCAGACTGCGGTCTCCGGCATCCTCCGGCAAAGAAAATGAAATGACCTGCTCCGGCTCACCGCCAAGCTTCCGGATAGCGTACTTCGCATCCGACAATTCCTCTGCAATATCACCTGCCTTATAGGCAATCATCCGGCCACCTATTTTTACAAACGGAAGACAAAACTCGGAAAGAACAGAGAGGCGTGCAACAGCTCTGGAAGTACAATACTCGTATGTTTCACGTTGCTCCGCCTGACGGGCCAAATCTTCAGCTCGCGCATGAATTGCTACGGTATGCTGACTCAGCCCGAGCTTTTCGATTTCATCTGTCAAGTAAACGACTCTTTTATTTAAACTGTCCATTAGTGTTAGCTGTAAGGCCGGAAACGCAATTGCGAGCGGAATGCCAGGAAAGCCCGCTCCGCTCCCCAGATCCAGCAGCTTCGCGTGTTCTGCGGGGAAGTCCGCGAGAAGGCTGGCAGGTGCAAGGCTATCCAGATAATGTTTCACAATCACTTCCCGCGGCTCTGTAATTCCGGTCAGATTCATGACCTTGTTCTTTTCCAGCATATCTTCATAGAAGATTGCGAACTGTTCCATCTGTCCGTCCGAAAAAGACAACTTTTCTGTGCCGGAAAATCCTTCCAGAGCTGTCCGCATATTACGGACAAACCATACTCTTTCTTCCTGTGTCATTTGCTGCCCTCCTTCCGGGACTGATGTACCTCCAACCATACCAGCAAGACCGAAATATCCGCCGGAGATACCCCTGAGATTCGTGAAGCCTGGCCGATGGATCGCGGCTTCAATGTGTTCAGTTTCTGAACAGCTTCGAGGCGAAGACTTCCGACCGCCTCGTAATTCAGATCTTCGGGCAACAGTTTATGTTCCAGGCGCTTGAACTGCTTTACCTGCTGTTCCTGGCGACGAATATAGCCCTCATATTTGAGCTCGATATTCACCTGTTCCGTCACATCCCGTGGCAAGGTTTCTCGCTCCGGATCAAGCGGCGCAATCAAATCATAATTGAGTTCCGGGCGCTTGATAAGCTCTGCAAGAGAAATTCCTGTCTTCAACGGTGTCGACTGCAATGCTGTCAAAATCTCGGCATTTTGGGAACTTGCACCGATATGAGTCTCTGTCAGACGTTTTTTTTCCGATGCGATTGCAGCGCGCTTTGCCCGCAATCTGGAAATTTTTTCCTCACTGACCAAGCCCAGCGCATATCCCCGCTCCGATAATCTCAAATCCGCATTGTCCTGGCGCAAAAGCAATCTGTATTCCGCGCGAGAAGTCATCATTCGATAGGGCTCGTGACTCTCCTTGGTCACCAGGTCATCAATCAAAACCCCAATGTATGCTTCTGCTCGTGTTAAAAGAAACGGCTCTTTCCCAAGTACCTTCTGTGCCGCATTGATGCCTGCCATCAATCCCTGTGCAGCTGCCTCTTCATATCCCGAACTTCCGTTCAGCTGTCCTGCCGCAAATAACCCCGGAATTTTCTTGAACTCCAGCGCTGCCGTCAACTGTCTGGCATCAATACAGTCATACTCAATCGCGTACGCATTGCGGACAATGACTGCATGCTCAAGCCCCGGCGTCGCATGAATGACCGCATACTGTACATCCTCCGGGAGAGAAGAGGACATGCCGCCAAGGTACATCTCATCGGTATAAAGTCCCTCAGGTTCCACAAAGATCTGATGCCCCTCTTTGTCCGGGAACTTCATGACCTTATCCTCAATCGAGGGGCAGTAGCGCGGCCCCGTTCCGTGGATATTACCGTTGTAGAGCGGAGAGCGCGAGATATTTTCCTGAATCAGACGCTTGACCTCCGCACCTGTGTGTGTGAGCCAGCAACTCACCTGCTCACGCTGTACTACTTCCGGATCCGTATCAAAGGAGAAGGGGACAACCGGAACATCCCCTTTCTGTTCCTCCATTTTGGAGTAGTCCACGGTTTTACCGTCCACCCGCGCAGGAGTTCCGGTCTTAAACCGCCTCATTTCAATGCCAAGCGACAGGAGAGAGCCCGTGAGATGGGTGGCTGCCTTCAGTCCGTTAGGGCCGGTTGCCTCGCTCACTTCGCCGAACACACAGCGTGCATTGAGATAAACTCCTGTCGCCAATACCACAGCCCCGCCGTAATAGCAACTGCCGGAGACCGTTTTTACACCGATGCAACGCTTTTTCCCCAGGTTATCCACAGCATTCTCTGTTAAAATTGTGGATATCTCAGCCTGGCGAATGGTAATGCGCGGATTTTGTTCCAATACCCGTCGCATCTCCCCGATATACGCCTGCTTATCCGCCTGCGCGCGCAGCGAGTGGACAGCAGGCCCCTTAGATTCATTCAGCATACGAGACTGAATAAACGTCTTATCGATTACATGTCCCATCTCTCCGCCGAGCGCATCCAGTTCCCGCACCAGATGTCCCTTGGACGTTCCGCCTATATTCGGATTACAGGGCATCAATGCAATCGAGTCCACACTCACGGTAAATATAATCGTTTTGAGCCCCAGTCGCGCCGCAGCGAGCGCTGCCTCACAGCCGGCATGTCCCGCACCGACCACAATCACGTCATATCTTTCTTCTATCATTCCGTTTACTTTCCTGTGCAAAACTTTTCAAAAATGCGATTGACCACGTCGTCTTCCACACTGTCTCCGGTCACAGTACCCAGTGCGCGATATGCCGCCGCCAGATCAATCGAAAAGAAATCCTCCGGCATCCCTGCCGCAATCGAAGCTTCCACATTGCGCAGGCTTTCCTTTGCCTCCGTCAGGGCCTCCTTGTGACGCGCATTAATCGCGAGTTCCTCACTCTGATTGTCAAACTCACCGCCGAAGAAAAGTGCAGTCACTGCCCGCTCCAATTCCTCCAGACCGTCTCCGCGCCGCGCCGAGAATGAGAGGACGGTTGCGGCACTGCAGTTCTGTATTTCTTCTTTTGAAATCTGTTGTGATACATCAGCTTTATTCAGCAAAACAATGGTGTGCTGCGCTGTGGCATAGGAGAGAAGCGCTCGTTCCTCCTCACAGAGCGGCTTGGATGCATCCAGTACAAGAAGAATTAGAGCTGCGGCTGCGGCTGCCTGTTTTGCACGCGCCACGCCTATCTGTTCGATTCTGTCTTCACTCTCCCGAATTCCCGCGGTGTCCGATAACACGAGTGTAAGTTCTCCGAGTCTGACCTGTTCTGTCAGAATATCCCTCGTTGTGCCGGCGATCTCGGTCACAATTGCAGACTCCTCCCGTGTCAGCAAATTCATCAGCGAGGATTTCCCGGCGTTCGGCAGGCCCAAAATGACGGTCGGAATTCCCGCTCTCCAGAGTTTTCCGTTATCTGCCGTCCGGAGCAACTCTTCGAGTGACTGTATAAAGCCATGAATTCGCTCTTCAAGCTTGTGCGGATACCCCGTTAAATCATAATTTTCGGGATCATCCAGCGCAGCTTCAATCCAGGCAAGCTCATCCAAAATACCTGTCCGGAGCACCTGGATTTTTTCCGACAATCTACCGTCCAGCTGGTTGACCGCAGCCCGCAGCGCATGGGAATTCTTTGCCTGAATCAGATCCATGACGGCCTCCGCCTGACTCAGATCCATGCGTCCGTTCAGGAATGCCCGTTTTGAAAATTCTCCCGGTTCTGCCATTCTGGCACCGGCAGAAAGCACAGCATTTAAAACAGCCTGCAACAGATAAAGACCGCCGTGACAATTGATTTCTACGCTGTCCTCCGCCGTGAAACTGTGCGGCGCGCGAAAGACTGTCACCAATACTTCATCCAGGATGAGCGACTGCTCCTTTACATGCCGGTAATGCACTGTATACCCTGCCGCCCCCGAAACAGGACGATCTAAGACACAATCGGCAATCCGGAGCGCTTCCGTACCGCTGATTCTCACAATCCCGATGCCTCCCTCTCCCAGTGCGGTTGCAATCGCTGCAATGGTATCCCGTTCTTCTCGCAAACTTTTCTCCTCTCCATCCGGAAAATGAAAAGCTGTCAGCAACTTTTCTGCCGACAGCTCCTCACACTTATTTGATTGACTCTTCTTTTTTCTGCCTGTCGACATCTTTCCGGAGGGTGATGACGACATGGCGCTTCTCACCTTCTCCTTCGGAATGTGTAGTCACATAGCGATCGCGCTGCAACGCGGCATGAATAATACGTCTCTCATTCGGCGTCATAGGATCAAGGGCCAGCGATTTACCGCTCTGTTTTACGCGGCGCGCAGCATTTCTGGCAAAGCCTCTCAACTTGTTTTCCTGCTTTTCCCGGTATGAGCCAATATCAAGTTTGACACGCAAGAAGGCATCCTGCTGCTTGTTCACGACATGTCCCAGCAGATACTGCAGCGCATCGAGGGTCTGCCCGCGTTTTCCGATCAGTGCGCCCAGATTTTCACCGCGCACTCGGAAAAACAATGCCTTCTCTGCGGCGCGGCTATCGCTCTCTATCTCTGCTTCGAGCTTGAGCGTTGCAAAAAGCTCCCGCAAAAAAGCTGTTCCGCTGCTTTTTCCTGCCTCCAGCGCAGCCGTCATTCCTGTTTCGGCGCCGACCTTTTTGTTCTCCTTCGGCACTTCCGGTGCTTTCATAGCTTTTTCTTCTTCTGTCGTGACTACCGTTTCTTCGACTTCCCTGACTTCCTCCGATGCTTCCGCACCGCTTTCTGCCACCGGAATCACTTCTTCTTTGACTGTTTCTTCAGCAACCGGGTCTTCGATAACAAACTCGTCGGTTTGGCTTTCCTGTCTAACCGACTCTGCCCTCAGAACCGCACGGAGCTTCCAGGGCTTACTTCCGATAAATCCCAGTAGACCCGCATTTCCCTGTTCCAGGACGGATACTTCCAAGCGCTCGCTCGTTGTCCCAAGCTCAAGGAGAGCCTTTGTCAGTGCTTCGTCATAAGTCTTCCCTGTCACAGTGACTTCAGTTTTCATTGCTGTTCTCTCCGCTCGAGATATCGCTTTCTTTATTCTTCTTATTTCTGCGCTTCTCAGCTAACCGCTCATCGTACATTGCTACCATATTTGCCTTAGAGGCAAGTGAGCCGGGCTTCGCATTCTTCTGATAATAAGCCGTCGATTCTTCGACCTGCTTTACTGTCCTCTCTGTGCGCTGGCGCTGGCGCTCCTCCTCGTTTTTCTCTGCTTCTTCCTGTCGTTTTACCTCGCGGAGAAGCTTATCCGAATTGCTCTTTACCAGTGCCGGATTCTTGCCCTCACGGATGGCTTTTTCATTTGCCTTTTCCGTATTCTTTCTCACAATCTCGTCGATATCCATCTTATCGAGCTGTGCGTTGATGACGAGCTGCTGAATCATACGGCAAAGTCCGCTGGCGACCCAGTAAATACCGATACCTGCGGGGAGCGTAAAGCAGAAGAAGAGTGACATAATCGGCATCATCGTATTCATGCTCTGCATCTGCTGTGCCATCATGTTGTCTTCATCAACCTTGGCTTTATTGTTCTTTGTTCCTGCGGTCATGAGTTTTGCGGAATACCACTGGACAGCAGCCGAGAGAACCGGAATAATCCAGGCAAAATTCGGATGATCGATGCCCTGGAACGGCGGTGTCGCCAGATTTACTCCCAGGAAATAGTTCATCTTTGTAATTTCTGCCGAAGCCGCAGAAATCGTAGAAGACAGCGCCGGATAAGCCTGCTCGAAGCTGCTCCACTGTGCAGGCGTAAACTTATAGAGGAGATCGATTACGTTTTGCACCGTTGCAGCATCCGTAATCGGCGGCTTTACCTTCGGTGCCAGTTCCGTCAGTGTGCTCACAAAATTGCTCTGCTGCATCAACGGCGAAGCGACGCTCTCAAAGACTTTATAGACTGACGGCACATAAGCGGGAATTTTATAGATAACCTGGTACAAACCGAACAGAATCGGCATCTGAATCAACAGGAAGAGGCAACTACCACTCATGCTCGTCCCGTACTTCTGATAAACCGCGCGCGTCTCTGCCTGCATGCGTGCCATCGAAGCCTGATCTGTCTTTCCCTTATACTTCTTTTGTACCGCCTGAAGTTCCGGCTGCATGACGCTCATCAGCTTGGAAGACTTCTGTTGAGACACGGTGAGCGGCCACATCAGCAGATTCGTGATGATGGTAAATAAAATAATGCTGAGGCCGATGTTGGTAATGCCGAACTGACTCGTAAAACGAAACAGCGCGTCCATAATCATGCCCAAGACAAAAGCAACCTGTCCGATAATCGGCACGGATGACTTGGTTAAAAAGATGAGTTCCAAAGCTTGCCTCCTATTATTTCGGTTTTACGGAACCGGATCATATCCGCCCTTTGAAAAAGGATTGCAACGCAAAATACGGAAGAGTGCTAACTTTCCACCCTTCCATGCGCCATATTTTTCAATTGCTTCCAGCGCATATTGCGAACAAGTCGGATAAAATCTGCAATGACAACGCCATTTATAGGGAGAGAGTGCCCTCCGATAAAAACGAATCGAGCAGAGCAAAATTTTCTTCAGCACCTTGCCTCCTCTAAAATCCCCTGTGCCCTGCAAAGCTTCAGAAAAGAAGCTTCCAATGTACGGTAATCCTGCTTGGCACCGTCTTTTCGCACGACGAAAATCAAATCACAGGGCGATGTGAATGCATGGCGGTGTAATCGAAATATCTCGCGCAAAACTCTCGTTACGCGATGTCTTACAACACTGTTTCCAATTTTTTTTGATGCACTGATACCAATGCGCGAGTCCCCCGCAGAGCGGAAACATAGATAGAGCACCAGATTACGGTCAGCTCTGGTTCTGCCGCTCTCATAAATCTGTCGGAATTCGCAATTGTCTTTGATCGACGGAAAGCGTCTCATTCCTCTTAATCCTTTGCATTCATGTAATTTCAAGTGCACAGACAAAGCGAAAAAGAAAGGGGTCGTCGTCAGACAACCCCATTGTTCTTCGACGCGAATGCCGATCAAATTTTAAACTGTCAGTCTCGCTCTGCCCTTTGCTCTTCTGGCAGCCAGAACTTTTCTTCCACCCTTGGTCGCCATGCGAGCACGGAATCCATGTACACGGAACTTCTGCGCATTATGCGGCTGGAATGTCATTGTACCCTTTCTCATTGTCAGAACACCTCCTCACTTCCTAGCATTTTCCCAACCGGCTCTGATCTCTCAGCTCCTACCGGAAGCAGTTTCCGGAGATATCACGCAAACGTGGGAATATTCCTGCTTATTATACGGAACTGTGCCTTTTTCGTCAAGAACTTTCCATCCCGCATTCTACGCATATTCGCACATAAAATAAGCGCTTCTGTAGCTTACAAAATATTGAATCCTCATTTCAACAATTTGTACCGTGATTCTGTGAATAACCGTGACTGATTCCTCTTACTTATCCAGATTCTCCACATCTTTTTGTTGATAACTAATTGTATACAATAGACACAGCTGAATTTTTAACTTTACATAATGTTATTCACATTTTGTGAGTAACTCGTTGATAACTCTCTCTTCTGCTTGAATTATTTTAAATACTCGGCCTCTCATGCGCCTTTATTCCCTGTGTAAATGCGGAAAATTTCTTCTGTTTTTCATCCACAGCTGTGTTTTTCCCATTTGTGTAAACCTATGATCCGCTCTTTTTCCTCATTTCGTCACATGCAGTTCACGAGATGCTCACAGACTTATCCACAGCCCTCATTTTGATTGCGTTGAGATTATCCTGTCTTTTTGCTATACTGAGTACGACTTATCCCCAAACGCGGCAAAGGAGTCTTTGAGTATGGAGCAAAACGCAGCGTTCCAAGCAATCGTAAACCGATGGCCGGACATACTGGCCTATATCAGAAACGAATTTGAAATTTCGGAGATTTCTTACGGCATGTGGATTTCTCCGCTAAAACCACACCATCTGCTTCAGAATTCAGATGGCAACATCCAGCTGTTTGTCGAAATCCCGGAAGAAAACGATAATCTGCCCAATGCAGGCTTTCAGACTTTTGTTTCCGGACGCTATGCCGGCATTATTGAAGCTGCTGTCGAAGCGGTAACCGGACTATCCTGTCGCCTAGCCTTTTACAGCGCCAAAGAAGAACAGTCTGCCGGCAATCGCATGAAACCTGTGAGTCAGCAGATTTTGTCCAGTGCAAAGCTGGATCCCCGCTATACCTTCGATACCTTTGTCGTCGGTAAAAACAATAATCTTGCTCATGCCGCCTCTCTCGCGGTCGCCGAGAATCCGGGAGAGAGCTATAATCCGCTTTTCATCTACGGAGGTGTGGGACTCGGAAAAACGCATTTAATGCAATCCATCGCACATTTTGTACTTCAGCACAATCCGAGCGCCAAGGTTCAGTATGTGACAAGCGAATCCTTCACCAATGAGCTGATTGAAGCCATTCGAAGCAAAAACAATTTCTCAACGACAGAATTTCGCGACAAGTACCGCTATATCGATGTGTTATTGATCGATGACATACAATTTATAATAGGAAAGGACAGAACCCAGGAGGAATTCTTCCATACCTTCAATGCGTTACACGGCGCAAAGAAGCAGATTATCATATCTTCGGATAAACCGCCGAAGGAACTCGCAACACTGGAAGACCGACTGCGTTCTCGTTTTGAATGGGGACTCACCGTTGACATCCAACCGCCGGATTACGAGACGCGTATGGCCATCCTCAGAAAACGTGAGGAACTGGATCACATCAATGTCGACAACGAAGTCATTCAATACATCGCCTCCAATGTGCGAAGCAATATCCGTGAACTCGAGGGGTCGCTGACAAAAATCGTTGCTTTCGGCAAGCTGAATCACATGGAAGTCAATCTGGAACTCGCCCAAAATGTGCTCCGCGATATCATTGACCCCAATGTAAAACAGGAAATCACACCGCAATTCATCATTCAGGTTGTCGCAGAACACTACGGAATCTCCGAACTCGATTTGGTCGGCACCAAGCGAACCAAAGAGCTTGCAACTGCCAGACAGGTCGCAATGTATTTGTGTCGTGAAATGACCGAAGTCTCTCTCCAGCAGATCGGCGCACATTTCGGCGGAAAAGACCATACGACAGTTCTCTACGCCATCAAAAAGATATCCACAGAGGTTGAGGATAACCCGGATACCTCCGGCACTGTGACCGTTCTGAAGAAAAAGATTTCTGCACAGTAATTCACAGGCCACTGCGAGAATCCGCTTTGATTTCCACGGTAGTTTCCAAGTGGAAAAGCACGCTGTTTTGCGCCTTTCCGGTGGATTCTCACATACTCACAGCCCCTATTATGATGATTACGGGATGAATATGAAAGAGAGGACGGCTCTATGAAGCTCGCGTTCAACAAAGAAAAACTCACAACCGCTCTGGGGATTGTTTCCAGAGCCATTCCGACCAGAACAGCCAACCCGATTCTGAGCTGCATCTTATTCGATGCTTCGGAGGACGGCGTGACTCTCATTGCGAATGATTCGGAATTCGGTATTTCGACTAAAGTAGAGGGAATTATCAGTGAAAAAGGAAAAGTAGCGCTGGATGCGAGACTGGTCAGCGACATCATCCGCAAGTTGGAAGGCGGAGAAGAGCTCATCAACATCGAGACAGATCAGAGTTTCACAACAAGAATTTCTTGCAGTGATGTACTTTTCACCATTCCCGGCAGAGACGGAGAAGAATTTGCCTATCTTCCGCAGATTGAGAAAGAACACAGATTGTGCCTCACTCAGTTTACGCTGAAGGAGGTAATCCGAAAGACAATCTTTGCGGCGGCATTGAATGACAGCAATAAGATGATGGGCGGTGAGTTTGTCAATATCAAAGGACGCGTTGCTACATTTGTGGCTTTGGACGGTCACCGCGTCGCTGTCAGAAATGTGACACTTCGCGAGGGAGATGAGACCTTCCACGCGATTATTCCGGGCAAAACCATGAATGAAATCAGCAAAATCATGGAGGATGACAACGAAAAAGAAGTAGAACTCTTTTTCTCCAAAAATCATGTGCTGTTCTCATTTGAAGGAACGATGGTTCTCTCCAGACTGATTGAGGGAGAGTACTTTAAGATTGAGCATATGCTCTCCAAGGACTATGCGACCAAACTGGAAATTAACCGGGTTAAGCTGCTCAGCAACATCGATCGTTCGACCATCCTGATTAAGGAGAGCGATCACAAACCGATTATCCTTGATATCGGTGATCAGAGGCTCGCATTGAAAGTCAAATCGTCCTACGGTTCGATGGATGGTGAGCTTCCCTGTGAAAAAACCGGAAAAGATCTTTTGATTGCATTTAATCCCAAGTTTTTGATGGATGCGCTTCGCGCAATCGATGATGAAACGGTGACACTGTATTTTACCAATGCAAAATCACCCTGTTTTCTGCGGGATGAACACGACAGTTTTGTCTATCTGATTTTGCCAGTCAATTTTGTCGCATAAGCCGAGAGGATACTGAAGTGAACGAAGTCAGAATTAAAGATGCTTATATTAAACTGGATCAGGCGCTGAAATTATCGGGGGCCTGTGCTCTCGGTTCCGATGCAAAGTATGCCATTCAGGGAGGTAAGGTCTCTGTGAACGGTGAGGTGGAAGAGCGGCGCGGGCGCAAGTTACATCCGGGAGATTGCTTCTCATTTGACGGGCATGATTATCAAATCGTTGGAGCTTGAAAATTTCAGGAATTATCGCTGCGGAAAATTTCAATTTTCCGCAGGCAGTAATCTGCTCTACGGAGATAATGCACAGGGAAAGACCAATCTTCTCGAAGCGCTCTATTACTGTGCCGGCGGAAAATCACACCGCGCCGGCAAGGATAGGGAGTTGATTCGCTTCGGCGAGACCGAGGCACACATCAAGCTGTTGCTGCAGAGCAAGGAGATTCCCCACCGGATTGACATTCATCTCCGGAAGAACGGAACGAAAGGCATAGCGGTGGATGGTATTCCGCTTCGGCGAACCAGCGAATTATATGGAATTGCCCGTATGGTCGTATTTTCTCCGGAGGATCTAAATCTGATTAAAAGCGGTCCCGCAGAGCGCAGACGTTTCCTGGACATGGAGTTATGTCAACTTAATCGGCGCTATGTGAAAGAACTTCTGCAGTATAACCGGGTATTACAGCAGCGAAATAAGCTGTTAAAAGAATTGGCTTTCCGTCCCTCCCTGCTTGAGACACTGGATCTCTGGGATGCACAGCTGGTATCGGCGGGAATTGCATTGATGCAGAGTCGCACGGTTTTTCTGGAACAGCTCAACGAAATCTGCGTGGAAAAATACGCGGCATTGACCGGAAAGCGGGAGCAATTGCGCCTTTTTTATGAGGCAAATGTCTCAGAGGATTGTTTTGCGGCGGTGGTAAAGAAGAATCGAGAGTCCGATTTGCGACAAAAGACCAGTTCCGTCGGACCGCATCGGGATGATATTGCTTTTTATTTACAGCAGGGTGAGGGAGAAGAGATGGATTTGCGAAAATTCGGCTCACAGGGGCAGCAACGAAGTGCGGCCCTTGCCGTGAAACTGTCGGAATTTTCGCTGATGCAGAGAGAATGCGGTGAGAATCCGGTTTTTCTTCTGGATGATGTGCTCTCAGAGCTCGATACAACCAGACAGAAACAGCTCTTAAAGAGCATTCAGAATGTGCAGACCGTTTTGACGAGTACAGGAATGGATAACTTGTTGCAGGATGGCTTTCAAATTGACAAGAAATTCCTGGTGAGAACAGGAACGGTGACAGAGGTATCAGAGGAGGAAAGTGCATGAGCGAAGAATACAATGCAGATCAAATTCAGGTGTTGGAAGGTCTGGAGGCAGTCCGGAAAAGACCTGGTATGTACATAGGATCGACCTCTTCGCGTGGATTGCATCACCTCGTATATGAAATTGTGGATAATTCGGTCGATGAAGCACTGGCCGGTTATTGCAGTGAGATTGAAGTGACTGTTCACAGAGACAATTCGGTGACGGTCAAAGACAACGGACGCGGCATTCCGGTCGATATTCAAAAGAAAATGGGACTGCCCGCGATTGAAGTGGTCTTTACGGTGTTGCATGCGGGCGGAAAATTCGGCGGCGGAGGTTATAAGGTTTCCGGCGGTCTGCATGGCGTCGGTGCTTCTGTCGTGAATGCGCTCTCTACTTGGCTAAAAGTAAAGGTATATCGCAACGGAAAGTGCTACGAAGAAGAGTTTGCGCGCGGAAAGACAACGGTTCCGCTTCATGTGGTCGAAGAAGTAAGTACAGAGTTACACGGCACGGAAGTTCATTTTTTACCGGATCCGGAGATTTTTGAGACGACGGTATATGATTATGAGACCTTGCGTGTGCGTCTCCGGGAGACAGCTTTCCTGACCAAGAACTTAAAAATCACACTCCGCGATGAGCGCAATGACGGAAAAAAAGATTGCTTTCACTTCGAGGGCGGCATCCGTGAATTTGTGCAATATTTAAATCGCGGTAAAGAAGTGCTCTATGAGCAGATTATCGACTGCGAGGACAAGCGGGAAGGTGTGATGGTCGAAGTCGCGATGCAGCATAACAACGGCTTCAATGAAAATATATTCACATTCGTGAATAACATTAATACGCCGGAAGGTGGCACACATCTGACCGGATTTAAGAATGCCATCACGAAGACATTTAACGATTACGCGCGGAACCGGAAGCTCTTAAAGGACAATGAGGAAAATCTGAGCGGCGAGGATCTCCGGGAGGGGCTCACGGCCATTGTCTCTGTCAAGGTGGAGAATCCGCAGTTTGAAGGACAGACCAAGCAAAAACTTGGAAATTCCGAAGTGACGGGTGCTGTCAGCTCTGTGCTCAGTGAGCAGCTCACCTATTTTCTGGAGCAGAATCCTGCTGTGGCAAAGCAGATTTGCGACAAGGCAATTCTTGCTCAGCGTGCGCGCGCGGCAGCCAGAAAGGCGCGTGATCTGACACGCAGAAAATCCGCACTGGACGGCGTGGCGCTGCCCGGTAAGCTCGCAGACTGTTCCAGCAAAAATCCGGAGGAGTGCGAGATCTTTATCGTCGAGGGAGATTCGGCAGGTGGCTCCGCAAAGACGGCCAGAGACCGGAAGACCCAAGCGATTTTGCCGCTGCGCGGAAAAATCCTCAATGTGGAAAAGGCGAGAATGGACCGCGTCTACAGCAATGCAGAAATTAAGGCGATGATTACCGCCTTCGGTGCCGGTATTCACGAGGACTTTGACCTTGCAAAACTGCGTTACCACAAGATTATCATCATGACCGATGCCGATGTCGACGGTGCACATATTGCAACCCTAATGCTGACCTTCATTTACCGCTTTATGCCGGAACTCATTCAGGAGGGCTATGTCTACCTGGCACAGCCGCCGCTCTACAAGTTGGAAAAGGGCAAGCGAATCTGGTACGCATACTCGGATGAGGAATTGAATCAGATTTTACAGGAAGTCGGCAGAGACGACAGCAATAAGATTCAGCGCTATAAGGGACTCGGAGAAATGGATGCGGAGCAGCTCTGGGAGACGACGATGGATCCGGAGCGGCGCGTTCTGCTCCGCGTCAGCATGGATGAAGATGCCCGCTCGGAACTGGAACTCACGTTTACGACTTTGATGGGAGATCAGGTGGAGCCGCGACGGGAATTCATCGAGAACAATGCAAAATATGTGAAAAATCTTGATATTTGACGAAACGGGGGCCATGAATGGAACCAAATGTATTTGATCAGATCAAAGAGGTTGATCTGAAAAAGACAATGGAGAAGTCGTACATCGACTATGCAATGTCTGTCATTGCGGCGCGGGCGTTGCCGGATGTGAGAGACGGCCTGAAGCCGGTGCAACGACGTATCCTGTATTCCATGTTCGAATTGAACAACGGACCGGACAAAGCCCACAGAAAGTGTGCGCGTATCGTCGGTGACACCATGGGTAAATATCACCCGCACGGTGACTCATCGATTTACGGCGCTCTTGTCAATATGGCACAGGAATGGGCCATGCGGAATTGTCTGGTCGACGGACACGGAAATTTCGGATCCATTGATGGCGACGGCGCGGCGGCTATGCGATATACCGAGGCAAGACTCTCCCATATTGCGATGGAGATGATTGCCGACATCAACAAGGATACAGTAGACTTTGTTCCGAATTTTGATGAGACGGAGCAGGAGCCTGTGGTGCTACCGAGCCGTTTTCCGAATTTATTGGTCAACGGTGCACAGGGCATTGCGGTCGGCATGGCGACCAATATACCGCCGCATAATCTGCGGGAGATTGTCGGCGCCGTCGACTGTATCATTGACAACAGAATCGCAGACCGAGATACCGCGCTGGAAGAAGTGATGGCCCGTGTCAAGGGACCGGATTTTCCGACCGGTGCTACGATACTCGGAAAGAGCGGTGTACTGGAGGCATACCGGACCGGAAGAGGAAAAATTCGTGTTCGTGCCGTGACCAATATCGAACCGATGCAGAACGGAAAGCATCGCATTGTGGTCTCGGAGCTCCCCTACCTGGTCAACAAGGCGAGACTCATTGAGAAAATTGCGGATTTGGTGCGTGACAAGCGCGTGGATGGCATTACGGATCTTCGCGATGAGTCAAACCGAGAGGGAATGCGGATTGTCATTGAACTCAGAAAAGATGTGAATCCGCAGATTGTCCTGAATCGTCTGTTGAAACATACGCAACTTGAGGACACCTTTGGTGTCATCATGCTCGCACTGGTTAACAATGAGCCCAGAGTTTTGAATCTTCTGCAGATGCTGGAGCACTACCTCGAGCACCAGAAGGATGTGGTGACGCGGAGAACTCGGTATGATTTAAATAAGGCGGAGGAGAGAGCGCATATTTTACAGGGACTTTTGATTGCCCTGGATCATATCGACGAAGTTATCCACATCATCCGGGAGAGCCGGAGCGTAGCACTGGCAAAGCAAAACCTGATGGAGCGGTTTGGGCTGACAGAGGTGCAGGCGCAGGCCATTGTCGACATGCGCCTTCGTGCGCTGACCGGCTTGGAGCGCGAGAAGCTAGAAGCGGAATATCGTGAGCTTGAAAAAAAGATTGCCTACTATAAGAGTATTCTGGCAGATGAGAAAAAGTTGCTTGCGGTCATCAAAGAGGAGATTGATCTCATCGCGGAAAAATACGGGGATGACAGAAGAACCGGTTTTGGTATCAGTGACGAGATGGAAGCAGAGGATTTGATTCCGGATGAGACTGTTATCGTTGCGATGACAAACCGAGGCTATATCAAGCGAATGAATCCGGATTATTTCCGGAATCAGGCACGCGGCGGCAAGGGAATCCGAGGCATGCAGACCATCGATGACGACTTCATCACGGATCTTCTGATGACGAGCACGCATCGCCCCATTGATTTCTTTACCAACAAAGGCAGACTCTACCGGATGAAGGTCTATCAGATTCCGGATGCGAGCAGAACAGCGCGCGGCACCGCAATTGTGAATCTTTTGCAACTGCAACCGGAAGAGAAGGTCACGGCCATGATTTCCTATAGAAAAAAGACAGAGGCTAAGTATCTCTTCATGGCGACAAAGCAGGGCATGGTAAAAAAGACGGAGCTTCGGGCGTACGAGACAGTGCGGAGCAACGGGCTGGCTGCCATTGCCCTGCGGGAAGAGGATGAACTGATCGGCGTCAAGGCGAGCAGAGGAACGGAAGAAGTGCTTCTGGTGACGCAAAACGGTCAGAGCATACTCTTTTCGGAGGAGACGGTTCGTGTCACAGGCAGAAATTCGTTCGGTGTCAAGGGAATTTCACTGCGCGAGGGCGATGCGGTGGTCGCAATGCAGCTCACTGCCGAGGGGGATGAACTGTTGACAGTCAGTGCCTACGGCATGGGAAAACGGACCGAACTCTCGGAATTTCATGCGCAGAACCGCGGCGGCTATGGAAATCTCTGCCATAAGCTGACAGAAAAGACGGGCCAACTGGTCGGTGCGAAACTGGTGCGAGAAGAACAGGAAATGTTGTTGATCACCAATACGGGTGTCATTATTCGTATCTCGGTCAGTGATATCTCCAAGTACGGCCGTCTGGCGTCCGGTGTCAAACTGATGAATATCGAGAGAGACGGAGAAGAAGAAATCCGCATCGCCGGAATCGCAAAATTCAAAGAGAGCATGAGTGCTGTACAGGAGAATGAGGGCGAGGCGGAATCCAACGAAGACAGTGAAGATATAGAAAGTAACAAATAAGAAACAACAAGATATAGAATAAAAAACAAATTGCTGCGCTTCGGAAAAAGTGCTTGAAAAAGATTCTAGATTGCAAGATCAAGTAGGACAGTCTGAAATAATTCCTCCGGCGAACTGTAGTGAAAGGACTTTCGGGGGAGTTGATTGATCCAGTTCTGTATCTCTTGTATCTTCTCATCCGCAATGTCATCAAAAGAACGGCCCTTTTGCAAGAACCGACGAATCAAGGAGTTCTGCTTTTCGTTTAGTCCGCGTTCGTAGGCGGAGTACGGATGGGCATAATATATGGGTATCGTGGGAAGCAACTGTGGCAGTGAAGCAAATTCACTGCCATTAT
>ERZ773197.382-NODE-382-length-35644-cov-6.896401_pt1 | contig 35644 bp, 30 predicted proteins | sample MGYA00580999_ERZ773197 | MGnify/ENA primary metagenome ERZ773197 (study PRJEB29015, sample SAMEA2738166) | human oral metagenome | biome: human oral; feature: human-associated habitat; material: saliva | place: China | collected 2185 ...
CGTGCTTTACCTACACTGATTTTGATTGTTATGTTTCACAAAGTTATAATGTTATTAAAACCGAACGGTTCAATCTTAAATTCTTAACCGCCATATTAAATTCCAATGTAATTGAGTTCTGGCTGCGCTATAAGGGAAAAATGCAAGGGGATAACTTTCAGGTAGATAAAGAACCGCTGCTTGAGTTACCGTTGATTGTACCAACAGAAGCGGAGCAGGCACATTTAAGTGTATTGGTTGACCAGATGATTACTGCACAGGAACAGCTGAACAGCGCAATCTCCAATTCTGATAAGAAATTCTTACAACAGCGGGTTGACATTTTGGATAAGCAGATAAATACTGTTGTATATGAGCTATATGGGTTGACGGCGGATGAGGTGAAGATTGTGGAGGGGAAAAGATGATTACTGAAGTTACGATGAAAAATGTTGCAACTTATAATCAGATTGGTGTCAAAATTAAGGATTTAAAACGGCTTAATTATTTCTTTGGAAACAATGGTTCTGGAAAATCGACAATAGCAAAATATTTGCAATCGCTTGTAATTGGTGATCTAGAAAATAAATATTCATTATGTTCAAAAGACAACTATAATCCTATGCAGGAAGAAATCCTTGTGTTTAACCAAGATTTTGTCGAGAGAAATTTTAGGAGAAGCCCAACTCTAAAAGGTGTTTTTTCATTGAATCAAAAGAATGCTGAAATTGATAAACAAATAAAAGCAAACGAAGAAAGTATTTCAAACAAACGTAGGACAAAGAATGACATGGAAGAAGAGAGTAAGATGCTTTATCAGCAAAACAATCAGCTTAAAACAGAATTAACAAAAAAATGTTTTAATAAAAGAAATGTTTTTAAATCTTTTTCAAAAATAAGACTTGATCATTCAAAAAATATGAAAAATAATTTAAGCCTTTAGTCGAATTGCAAAAAACTTTTATGCTCTAAAGTGTAGAAATCCCATACTCTTGGGTGTATCCTAAAGCTAGAAAGATAGCCTTTTCGGTATAGAAATATTCTCCGGCAATAAGGCTTGGAGAATTATAGAGCGTGGGACGGCGACCTACAGAGAGGGGTGGCTATGAAGGTACTGAAGGAGGACAGAAATATTCACTTGAAGGAACAGATGTTGTTCTCGGAAATATTGGAAGGTTTGAAAGAAATCGAAAAAATTGAACAGGGTGACAAGAAGGAAGGGGCAGCAGAGCGATTTTGCAGCCTCTTTTCTGCACTAGAGGAGGAACTTCATTTCGCGGAGGAAGAAGTTCTGGAGGAGAGAAATCCTCCCTTTGACGAAAGTATTTTGCCGAAGGAAGGAGAACTTCTGGCGGAAGGAGAAAGCCTTTGTCTACTGGGAATTGCAGAAGAAGATAGGGAAGGGTATATGGAAGTGGAATATGATGCTTCCTTCTTTAAGGCGGCATTTTCCGACCAGAGGTTTTTAAAGAATCTTTGGAACAGCTTTCACTATAGGAATAGAGCCTATTACAGTATATTTTCATTTAATGGACTATTCTTAGGCTATTGTGGAATCCGAAATCTGCAGTCAAGTCCTTGGGAACTGTGTATTTCCTTGAAAAAACAGTATCAAGGACGGGGAATCGGCACAGAAAGCTTAAGGCTTTTGATGAAGGCCTTAAAGCGCCGTACCGGAGAGTCCGTCTATAGAGGACGGGTGGATGCGGACAATGAAGCTTCCATCGGCATGATGCGGAAGTTAGGGGCAAAGCCCAATGGAATCAGCGAAAGCTTTCTTCACGGAGAGCGACTAAGGCGTTATCAAAAGCAAAGTAAGTACTTGATTGATGAACGTTTAAAGGAACTTGCTGAGGAATTTGCTGTACCTGCGGAGGAACTTTTGGGGCATCTTTTGGAGTTTCGGATTGAAGCGTGAGAATAAAACACAGTGTGGATTTTATTAGATAGTAGAAAATTGGATATAGAGGACAAAGTTTTCAAAATAGAGTAAAATATGAAGCACAGAGCAGATTTCCAATATTAGAATCACAACTTAGGAGAAGCAAATGACAGTACAGGAAATAATTGCAGGAGAATCCAATAATGTTGAGTTTAAAGAGAAGCTTCCGGAAAAAAGTATAAAATACATGAAGTCAGTTGTGGCTTTTGCTAATAGCAAAGGAGGAAAAATATTATTTGGAGTTGAAGATGGCAGTTGTAAGGTGATTGGAATAGAAGATGAGAATTTGTTTACAACAATAGATGCAATTACCAATGCTATTTCTGATTCTTGTGAACCATCTATTTTTCCTGATATTTCTTTACAAACCATTGATGGAAAAACAATCATAGTAATTGAAATTTTGGAAGGCAGACAAAGGCCTTACTATATCAAATCTCTGGGTAAAGAAGAGGGGGTATTTATTCGTGTGGCTGGAACTTCACGCCCGGCAGATGAATATATGATTAAAGAGTTGCTTTTTGAAGGTAATAATCGAAGTTATGATCAATCGATTTGTATCGGATTAGAGATTAACATAAATGACATTCAGAAACTCTGTAATGCAATGAAAGAGATTGCTCTTAAAAATTGTCATACTGAAGAAGAAAGAAGAGGGGTTAAGGAAATTACAGAAAGGCAACTGTTATCATGGGGAATTATACAGAAGAATAACGGAAAATATCTGGGGACTAATGCGTTTGCGTTACTGAGTGGTAATGATAGTCTGCGTACAAGTATACAATGTGCGGTATTTAAAGGTCGTACAAAATCAGTCTTTTTAGATCGCCGTGAATATGAGGGCAGTATACAAAATCAGGTTGAAGAAGCGTTAGACTTTGTTTTAAGGAATATTCGTATGGGAGCGGAGATAAAAGCTTTGGGAAGAAGAGATGTCTATGAAATTCCGATGGAAACTCTTCGTGAGCTATTAATCAATGCAGTAGTTCATAGAAGTTATATTGACCATAATAAAATACAAGTGGCTATTTATGATGACCGGCTGGAAGTTATTTCTCCTGGTAAGTTACCTCTTGGACAGACGATTTACAAAATGAAGGAAGGATATTCTAAAGTTAGAAATGAAGCAATTGCCCATGCTTTCTCTTATATGAAGCTAATGGAAAATTGGGGAAGCGGAATACCCAGAATTATAGAGAGTGTATTCCAGGCTGGTCTACAAGAGCCGGAGTTTATTGATGGGGAAACGGATTTAAGGATTATTATTTATAGAAAAAAGAGAGAAGAACTAGAAAAGGATGTCACCAATAATGTCCCCAATGTCACCGATAATGTCCCTAATGTCCCCAATAATGTCCCCAATAATGTCCCCAATGTCACTAATAATGTTCCCAATTATACTATAAATTACGATGAAGAGAATGGCATAAAAGTTAAAGTGATAAAAATTATTAAAGACAATCCATCTGTAACGCAGGTAAAAATGGCAGAGTGGCTTGGGGTTACACCTAGAACAATAAAAAGAGTCCTTTCAAAACTCCAAGCAGAAGGGATTGTTTACCGTAAAGGATCAAGTCGTAGTGGAATATGGCTTGTCACCTAATCTGGCATATTCTCCAAAAATAAACTCCCCTATAGCCTCTCCCCTGGCATTATGATAAAATAATCAGACAGAACTATATCTAAAAGGAGGTTCAATTATGGAACAGGAAAGCAGAATTGCGGTAATGGCGATTATTGTGGAGAATCGCGAGTCCGTGGATACGCTGAATCATCTTCTTCATGAATATGGGGACTATATCGTAGGGAGAATGGGATTGCCCTATGAGAAGAAGGGAGTAAACATTGTATCCATCGCTCTGGATGCCCCCAACGACACGATTTCCGCTTTGGCGGGAAAGATTGGGAACATCCCGGAAATCAGTGTAAAAACTGCCTATGCCAGCAAGTAAAGTAGCAGATTTGCTTCGTCAGCTACAAAAAATCCATCATTTGTCTTTGGAAGAATATGAGCTGATTCTTTCGAACAGGACGAAAGAGGATGAGGAGCTGGCGAAGAACCTGGCGAAGGACTGTACCGAAGAGTATTACGGCAATGGGGTGTATACCAGAGGATTAATCGAGTTCACCAACTATTGCAAGAACGGCTGTCACTACTGCGGGATTCAGAGGGAAAACCAAGAGGTGGAGCGCTATCGCCTGACGAAGGAGGAAATCTTGGACTGTTGCCGGGAAGGGCATCAACTGGGATTTCGTACCTTTGTTTTACAGGGAGGGGAAGATCCCTACTTTACGGATGAGCGGATTGTAGAGATTGTAAAGGCAATCAAAGAAGAGTTTCCGGATTGCGCCGTCACCCTTTCCATTGGGGAAAAATCCAAAGAATCCTATGAAAAATATTTTCAGGCAGGAGCAGACCGTTATCTTCTTCGGCATGAAACCGCGGATGAAGCCCATTATCAGAAGCTCCACCCAAAGGAATTATCCTTTCAAAACAGGATGCGTTGTCTTCAGGACCTAAAGGACATCGGCTTTCAGGTAGGCTGCGGTTTCATGGTAGGTTCTCCGGGGCAGAGCAGTAAAAGTTTGGCGAAGGACCTGTACTTTATACAGGAATTCAAGCCGGATATGTGCGGGATTGGCCCATTCATTCCCCAGCACAGCACCATTTTCGCAAAGGAAAAGCAGGGTAGTTTGGAGGACACCCTCTTTCTCCTATCCATGCTGCGTTTGATTCAACCGAATCTTTTGATTCCCGCCACCACAGCTCTGGGAACCATTGATAAACGAGGAAGAGAACTGGGAATTTTAGCAGGGGCAAATGTTCTGATGCCCAATTTGTCTCCCACGGCAGTGCGAAAAAAATATCTTCTCTATGACAATAAAATCTGTACCGGTGATGAGGCAGCCCAGTGTCGTGCCTGCTTAAGTCGAAGGATGGAGTCTGTAGGCGCCAAGCTTCTGGTGGATAGAGGAGATGCAAAGAAAGCAAAAGTAGAAGCATAAGAAAAATCAAATAGTCTATTAATCAGGTGAAAGCATTTATGCCTTCCAATCTGAACGGAACGTAAACACAATTTCCTAAAAAGGAAGTCGAACCGGAAGAAGGGAGTATTATGAGTACAATCTATAATCCAAAATCAACTAAAGCAGAAGAATTTATTTCCCACGAAGAAATCCTGGAAACCCTGGCGTTTGCCGATGAGCATAAGAATGACCGGGCCTATATAGAGTCAATCCTGGAAAAGGCAAAGCCGGTATATGATGAGAAGGGCAGAGTTCATTGCGATGGTTTGAGCCATCGGGAGGCCTCCGTTTTATTGGCTTGCGAATTACCGGATTTAAACGAGAAAATGTTTAAATTGGCGGAGGAGATTAAGCTGGCCTTTTATGGAAATCGTATCGTGCTTTTCGCGCCCTTATACCTTTCCAATTACTGCGTAAACGGTTGTGTTTACTGTCCTTATCATGCGAAGAACAAGGACATTGCCAGAAGAAAGCTTAGCCAGGAGGAGATTCGTAAAGAGGTTATTGCCCTTCAGGATATGGGACACAAGCGTCTGGCTTTAGAGGCGGGAGAGGATCCCGTTAATAATCCCATTGAGTATATTTTGGAGAGTATTAAAACCATTTACAGTATCCATCATAAAAATGGAGACATTCGCCGTGTCAATGTGAACATTGCGGCAACCACCGTGGAAAATTATCGAAAGCTTAAAGAAGCCGGTATCGGTACCTATATCTTGTTCCAGGAAACCTACCATAAGGAAAGCTATGAACAGCTTCACCCTACCGGACCGAAGCATGATTATCGTTATCATACAGAAGCTATGGACAGAGCCATGGAGGGCGGTATTGATGACGTAGGTATTGGCGTACTCTTCGGTTTGGACAAGTACCGCTATGAGTTTGCAGGGCTTCTGATGCATGCAGAGCATTTGGAGGCAGTTCATGGTGTTGGGCCTCATACCATTTCTGTGCCCAGACTGAAAAGGGCCTCCGATATTGATCCCAGCCAGTTTGACAATGGTATTGATGATGAGATTTTTGAAAAAATTATTGCCTGCATTCGGATTGCCGTGCCCTATACCGGTATGATTATTTCTACCAGAGAGTCCGAAGCGGTTAGAGGAAGGGCTTTATCCATCGGTATTTCTCAGATTTCCGGAGCATCCAGAACCTCTGTAGGCGGTTATTCCGAGGAGGAGCGTCCCCATGATACGGAGCAGTTCGATGTTTCCGACCAGAGAAGCCTGGATGAGGTGGTAAAATGGCTGATGGATCTTGGCTATCTGCCTTCCTTCTGTACTGCCTGCTATCGGGAAGGAAGAACCGGAGATCGCTTTATGGCGTTGTGTAAATCCGGACAGATTCAAAACTGTTGTCATCCCAATGCGCTTATGACCTTGGCAGAGTTCCTCACCGACTATGCCAGTGAGGGTACCAAGAAGTGCGGAGAAGACTTAATCGAGAAAGAGCTTCTTACCATCCCCAATGAAAAACGACGGAACATTGCCAAGGATCACATCAGTAATATTTACGAGTCCAATAAGAGAGACTTTTATTTCTAAAGCAATATAGAATCTAAGTTAAGCGATATAGGTCTGAATGCAGGGGAGTCTGAGAAGGTACCCCCAATTTCAGACCTATATTGCTTAGAAAATTTTTTTTATTCATAACGAGTATCATGCGCAAAGCGTGAAATATCTCGTTTTATACAGCCCCATGCATAGAGGATGATTTTTTAGCGCTTACGGCTATAGCCCAGGCTTTTTACTATAGGAGGAAAAGATGAGTCTACAGGACACCCCTCAGGGGGAGCGGATTCACATCGCATTTTTCGGGAGGAGAAATGCGGGAAAATCCAGTTTTTTTAATGCCATTGCCGGACAGAAGCTGTCCCTTACTTCGGAGACTTTGGGTACTACTACCGATCCGGTGCGAAAATCCATGGAAATTCTTCCTCTGGGGGCGGTGCTCCTGATTGATACCCCGGGCTTTGATGATGAGGGGGAGCTGGGAAGCATGAGGGTGGAAAGAACCAAAGAGGTGCTTCGGGAAACGGATATTGCCCTCTTATTTCTTCCCGCAAAGGACTTTCTTTTAGCCAAGGACGTTCTGTCTGCAAGGAAAGAGGAGCAGGGGGAAGGTTTTTTCTTGTCAGATATAGAGGGGCAGGAGGAAGTCCTTTTCTTGCCGGAGAAGGAGGCCTCCTACCTTAGACTTTTTCAGGAAAATAAGATTCCCTCCTTCCTTTTGCTTAGTCAGTCAGATAAACTTTCTTCCGAAGAAAGACGGCAGATTGAGGACTGGATTTCTCGGAAAAAGGATACGCCATTTCAGGGGATATTTTTAGTGTCTTCCGAAACCAAGGAGGGGGTAGAAGCAGTAAAGAATGCCTTTGCACCCTTAGCAAGACTTCAGGAAGAGAAAAAGCGGCTTTTTCACGGTCTGGTGGAGCCGGGAGATTTTGTGGTACTGGTGACGCCCATTGATGAATCCGCTCCGAAAGGAAGACTGATTTTACCGCAACAAATGGCGATTCGGGACATTTTAGATTATAATGGAATTCCTCTGGTCTGCCAGGTGGAGGAGCTTCCGAGGATTCTGGAAAATTTAGGTGAAAAAATCAAGCTGGTGGTTACGGACTCTCAGGCATTTTCCAAGGTGAATCAAACACTTCCTAAGACTATGCCATTGACCTCCTTTTCCATCCTTATGGCCAGATACAAGGGATTTCTAAGCTATGCCTTGGAGGGCTGTGCTACGCTTTCCACCTTGGAGGATGGGGACAGAGTCTATATTGCAGAGGGCTGTAGCCATCATCGGCAATGTGGGGACATCGGTACGGTAAAGCTTCCTCGAATGCTGGAAAAATATACCGGAAAGAAGCTTCAGTTTGTATACTCGGAGGGCAAGGGATTTTTACCGGAGGAGGAACAGAAGCGGGTGAAGATAATGATTCACTGCGGAGCCTGCATGCTTAGTGAAAAAGAAGTGGAGAGTCGTTATCAGGACTTTCTTCGAAAGAAGATTCCCATTTGTAATTACGGACTGGCGATGGCAAAGATGACAGGCATTTTGGAACGCTCCATTGAGATGCTATAATAGAATGCATAACGAGTAGGTTAATAAAGAAATCAATAAAGAAGTTAATAAGGAAGTTAATAAGGAAGTTAATAAAGAAGTCAATAACGAAGTAAATAGAGAAATAAACGATAAGCTTCGTACTGGTAATCGATGCATTGCAGTACTTAAGAAAGAAGGAATTCCCCTATGGTTAAACTCATTCATACCGCAGATTTGCATTTGGACAGTGCATTTCGCTCCCGCTTTACCAAGGAAGAGGCGGAAAATAGGAGACAAAAGCAGCTCATGGCTTGGAAGGAGCTGCTGTCCTTTGCTGTAGAAAAAAAGGTACAGGGCATCTTGATTGCCGGAGACCTTTTTGACAGTCCGGTGGTTTCTCATGGAACCATGGACTTCTTTCTATCCACTATTGCGGAGCACCCGGAGATTTCCTTCTTCTATTTAAGAGGAAACCATGATACGGAAAATACCTTCCGCTATCAGGAAAACCTGCCGAAGAATCTCTTTCTCTTTTCGGAAAAGGGGAAGAAATACCGTTTAAACGATAGATTACTTTTGGCGGGGATGGAATACGGCACCAAGGATATTTCATTTGGTGAAAATGAAGGGGCTACACAGGGAGCCGGACAAGCTGCCGAACAAGGCGTAGGACAGGAAAATGTACGTGGAGCGGAAGCGCTAAGTAAAAGCGAATCTGAGTCGGAGGAGGAATCCAAGTTCCTAAAGCTAAAGGAGGAGGACTGCAATATTCTCCTGCTTCATGGTGCCCTGTATCAGGGAACGCCCAAAGGAGAGGCTGTTCAGGGAGAGGAAGGCATTTTCCTGAAAAATCTTGAAAAGCTTCCCCTATCCTATATCGCCCTGGGGCACATCCATAAGGGGGGAGAAGGCAAGTTAAATAATGGCGCCCTTTGGGCTTATCCCGGTTGCCTGCAAGGAAGAGGCTTTGACGAGGAAGGGGAAAGGGGATTTCTGTATCTCAAGGTAGAGGAAGAGAAGAAGGAAATCCGAAAGGAATTTATCCCCATTAAGCAAGGGGAGTTCCGGATTTTGGAGATTGAGCTTTTGGAAGATGAGGGAACTTTGGCCTGTCTGAAAAAGATGGAAGTGGAAATGGAGAAGGCCGGCATTGCCAAAGAGGACAGCCTTCGCATTATTTTAAAGGGAAAGAAGGGATTGGAGCAGGAGAGAAATCTTCGTTACCTGCAATTACAGCTTCAGGACAGCGTATTTTTCTTGGAAATCCGGGATGAGTGCGAGCTTAGCTGGAACCGGGAAGAAGCCATGAAGGAGAAGAGCCTGAAGGGAGAATTCCTGCGGGTATTGGCCGCTGCGGATAATCTTTCCAAGGAAGAGCAGGAAGAAATCATTGCCTTAGGAATGGGGCTTTTGCAGGGAGGAGAACTATGATTATAGAAGCATGCCACATTGCCCAATTCGGAAAATGGAAGGATGCGGATTTTTCCTTCTCTCCCGGAAAGAACAGCTTCCTCTGGGACAACGGTTATGGAAAAACCAGCTTTATCTACTTCTTTAAGCTGATGTTCTATGGGGTTTCCGGGGATAGAAAACAGGATTTGGAGGAAAATGAACGAAAGCATTACATGCCCTTCCAAGGAGCATCCTTTGGAGGACGGATCATTTTCCGTATCGGAGAGAAGCGTTATCGCTTGGAAAGAAGCTTCGGGCTAAAGAAGTCTGAGGACAGCTTCCGACTTTTTGATGAGGACAGCGGAAAGGAATCCAAGGATTATTCGGAAAATATCGGAGAAGAGCTTTTTTCTTTGGACGCAGAGTCTTTCCAAAGAGTTTGCATGATTAGCCATGAGGATCTTCATTTTTCCATGAATTCCCGTATGCATGCCAAGCTTGGCAATGTGGCGGAGGATCAGGAGGATATGAAGAAGTTCCAGCAGGTGCAGACGATTCTTAAGGATGGCATCAATGCCCTGTCTCCTAACCGTCGAACCGGAAACATTTTCAAATTAAAGATGCAGGAAGAGGAATTGTCCTCCGGACTTTACGGAAAAGAAGCTTTGGAAAATGCAGTTCTTTCTATAGAGAAGGAAGTGCTTTCCCTTACGGAAAAGGAGGCCCAGCGAAAGGAAGAGGGAAAGGCCTTGGAGGAGGAGCTTAGTCAAAGGATTTCGGAAAAGGATTCTTTGGGGAAGTGGATGTCTTATACCCAGAAGAAGGAAGAATGGGAAAAGGCGGAGTATCGTTATGAAAATGCTTTAAAGTGGTACTATCAGGATCGCTTTTCCGAAATTCCCGAGGAGAAGAAAGCTCTCCTTTGGAAGGAGGAAATGCAGTCTCTTCAGGAGCAGATTCATTCTATAAAGAAGGAAATTGAAAAGGTATCGGAAGTCGGCGGGGAGAATAACGGTGTAGAGAATATCGGTGTTGAGGCCGAAAAAGAAGAGGGAATAGTGCTGCCTCTTGAAGAAGCAAGTGCTCCCGGTGCCAGTCGTGCAAAGAAAGATATTTCGAAGAACGAGACCTTTGGGAATGGGACAAAGGAGATGGGACAGTATGGTACTTCTCCTGTAGTGCTTTTCGCTTTGGCAGGACTGGGACTGCTCTTTGTTCTTCTTTTCTTCGGAAAACTATTCGGAATGCCCTTGGGACTTCCATCAGCCCTATTCCTGTTGCTGGGGATTCTTTCTTTTAGTCTTTGCTTCTTCCTTTGGTGGAGCGGGGAACAGAAAAAGCGGGCATGGAAAGAAAAGCAGGAAGAGGAAGAGAACAGACAAAGAAAGCAACAGGCAATCCGCTTTGCTTCCTTGGAAGAGCTTCTTTCCCGTTTTCATAAGCTGGAAGATATGCAGGATTTAGAAAAGGAAGCAGCAGGTCGAAAAGAAGAGTTCCTTCGCTTCGTGGAAGAGGAAGGGGGAGAACAGGCCTTTTCTTTATTGGAAGAGAAACAGAAGGAATGGGAAGAAGGTCCTTCCTTAGAGGAGAGCAGGAGAAAGCTGGAAGAGTTCCGAAAAGAGGAGGAAGAAAGAAGGGAAGAGATTCGGAAGAAACGGGCGGAAAGAGAAGCGAAGGTTCGGGATTTGGAGTTCTTGGAAGAACAGGAAAGACTTCTGGAACAGAAAAAAGAAGAACGGGAGGCTTTGGAAAAGCGCTACAATCTTTTGCAAAAAACAAAAGCCTATCTGGAAATGGCCAAGGAACGTTTTGCCCTGCAATATAAGGAGCCTATTTTGGAGGCCTTCCAAAAGTATTTTCAGAGTATCTGCACAGAGCCGCTACAATTTCAGATGAGTGAGGACCTGGAGCTTAGCTTTGTGGACAGAGGATTAAGCCGGGAGCAGGGCTATCTAAGTGAGGGATTGCAGGATCTTTGCCGTTTCTGTCAAAAGCTGGCCATCTTTGATGCCATGTTCCGGGAGGAAAAAGCCTTCTTATTACTGGATGATCCCTTCAGTCATTTGGATGAGAAAAATGGAGCAAGAGCCAGAGCCCTATTGGAGGAGTTGGCTGAGAGCCGCCAGATCTTTTACTTTACCTGTAGCGAGGAACGAAAGCTTAGTGACTAAGATGGATATTCCGGGAAGTTCTCCATTATCCTTCCCCATCATCATTCCAAAAGTTCCCTCCCTATCATATTCTATGAATATAAGGAATTACCGAAATCTATTAACAAAAGCCGTTATCGAGAGATAGCGGCTTTTTTCGTGCATTTATCGGCCTTTTTCGTGCAAAAAACTTATAAAGAAAAATTATTTTGCAAAAGTAGAATATTTTTTGATTTTTTGCTTATATATTAAAAAAATAACGCGATATACATACATAGCAAAATAATTTAAGAAAAAAAGGAGCTATAAAAATGAAAAAGATAAGAAATAGAGGAATCAGAGAAAAGCCCCCGAAGAGGGGAGAGAAAGGCGGCAAAGCACCGCCGGCGGGAAGAGCTTAAGAGGGTAGCTGCAATACACTCTACTCTTTCGAAAATACGGTAAGAGGACCGGGGAACACCCGTGGGAGCACAGAATATACGGCAAAGAGAGTTCAGCACTATTTATGCCTGAACCGAGGGCGCTGAGAAAAAGAAGAGCCCGTGGTGAGATTCCCCCGTCCCCTTAAAACTTTATAAAAGCATAGCTCCTTTTTCTAAGGAGAAAGAGAAGAATTTCTTCTTAGTAAGAAAATAAACGAAAGCAAACGAAAGCAAAAAGAGTATGAAAAAACTGTCTGCATAGACATTTTTTATAAAGAACGCAAAGTGAGGGATAATTAATGATGAAGAAGAACATGAACAGATTAGCAACATTGGCATTAAGCGGAATGATGGTATTTTCCACCGCCGCACCGGTATTCGCATCCAGCACCAGTGTCAACAAGACTGATCCGAACTTAAATGTATATTATGGAAAGGATGAAGCTAACGTAGGTGTAAGTGCAAATGCCGCTGGAAAGTTAGAGACATTAGGAAATTCCGTTTCCTTTGATAAGGTAATCCGTGTTGAAACGGACAACAATGAAATGGTAGACCAGCCGGATGTGGTATGGACATACGGCGTTGCAGGAGTCACAAACAACCAGAAGATTAATGTCGGCGGAGCTTCCGAATCAGCAGCATTTGAGGTAGGTAAAACAAAAATTGTAGATAAAAATAATCAGGAAATGATTGTTTTAGCCGGACAGGATTCTCAGATTGATACGGGAAACAGTGATTTAAAGGCGGAATTTAAGGCCAACAGCTTTAACCTTGCCGGCACGGAAGGAAGTACATTAAAGGATTTTAAAGACGGAGTAAAAATCACCTTTAAGCCTGCTGCATTTGCTACTCCCGGAGTATATCGCTTCGTAGTTACAGAAAATCCTGCATCAGGAGCAAACAGCGGAGACGTGGAAGCTATGAAGGTTATGGTGGATAATGTGGAAAAACCCTACCAGACTCAGCGTTTCCTGGATGTATATGTACGTCTGAAGGATGGCAGTGCTGACAGAGAGATTTACGGTTATGTTCTCCACAGTGGAGATACCTTGGTTGCCAACAATCAAAGCGGAAATAAGCATACCGGAGACAAGAACAGCGGTTTTGATGGAGATGGAAATAAACAGGGCAAGAAAGATACTCCTCAGGGATATACCCGTTACACCCCGAGAAAGCTGAAGGTGGATAAGAAAATCAGCGGAATGATTAATAAGGATAATCTCTTTCCCTTCACCGTCAACCTTTTTCATAACAAAGCAGGAGCAGTCAACTTTGACAACGCGGATTTGCAGGTTAAGGTAAAGATGCCGGGAGCAACTGCTTATACCGTTAAGAAGGCCAGTGAAATCCCCGGATTAGGCGCAAAGCTGAAGGACGGACAATCTTTGGAAATCATCGGTTTGCCAAAAACCACTACCTATAATGTAAAGGAGAACAACAATACTGCTTTAACCATTAAGTCCGATGTGCGCTTCTCCGAGGATGTGGCACATGATGTTCCGGATACTGCAGCGGTAACCACTGAAATAGTGGCACCGACACATGACTCTACAGAAAGAGGCGGAGATAAGAGCTTAGCACAGAAGGACAGTCATGTGGCTTACCACAACCACATCGATGAAATCACACCAACCGGTGTAGTACTGACTGTAGCTCCTTATGCCATGATGTTGGCAGTGGCAGGAAGCATGGGCTTCATGTTCTTTAACCGGAAGAAGGAAGAGGAATAAGTCGTCTATCCCTTCTTAGGATAGAGGAGGCGGGAAAAGGAAAGCCTTAGGGTTTTTCTTTTCCCCGGATTCTTCTTCATCCCTTTTTTCCCCAATCCATCCCGGTCATCCCGGATAGATGCGAGATTTTCGGGAACAAAAGTATTGCATGTATCCCGGGATACAAGAGTAGAGAGGCAAATATGAACATTGCGGTGAGAGCGGCAAGGCTGGGAGATCGCATGATTACCATCTTAGCTGCCATTCTAATGATTCTACTCATGAGCTACGGGGGATTTTCCCTTTGGTACACCTATATGACCATGCAAGAAGGATTTTTAAACAATGACTTAATGTCCTTAAAACCAGTAGTAAGTGAGGATGGCAGTCTAAGCTTTGAGGAACTCTTAGCCTTAAACAAAGATACCAGAGCTTGGATTACCCTGGACGGAACCAATATCGACTACCCTATGGTACAGGGAAAGGATGATATGGAATACGTCAATAAGGATGTGGAGGGAAACTTTTCCCTATCCGGATCCATTTTTATGAGCTATCACAATGCGCCGGATTTTTCCGACCCCTATATTCTGACCTATGGACATCACATGGACAATGGCGGAATGTACGGAGATGTGATGGAGTTCATCGATAACAGTTATTTTGAAGAACATAAGACGGGAACTTTGTATTTGCCCGGAAAGGCAAGGCAGTTAGAGGTTTTTGCCTGTATAGAGGGAGATGCCTATGACCCCTATATCTATAATGTTATGGATAAACAGGGGAATATGCAGGAGTTTCTGGATTACATCAAAAATAATGCACAGCAGTATAGAGATATTGGGATGAAAGACACGGATCAGGTAATCAGCTTATCCACCTGTGTATCTGCATCCACCAACGGTAGGATGATTGTCTTTGCCAGAATAAACCCATAAGGGGGTGAGGGAATTTGTTTCGAAAAAAATGTCAAAAAATCTTAGCGGGATTATGTGCCCTCCTCTTAATGGGGACGGGGAAGTCCACGGTACTGGTCTCCAGTGCCAGTGAACAGAAGAAAAATTTCGGCTTGGAGAAGCCTGCAGATGTGCAGATTCCCTTTGTCATCTCTGTTTCGGGAGAAGAGGTTCCCCAGTCAGATTTCCGCGTCTATATAGAGAGAGCTGTGGAAAGCCCCAATGCGCCGCTACCAAACCCCTACATTATGGATCTCCACATGGACTCCGGGGAAGAGCAGTTCAGCTTTGGAAAGATGCAGTTTTTAAGTGAGGGAGAGTATCATTATCGTGTTCGCCAAGAACAGCGAAATCATGAAGGCTTTACCTATGACACCACGGTATACTCCGTTGTGATTGAAGTACACAGTAAGAACAAGGATTACAATGGAAATGAAGTATCTCCTTATCTTTATGCCATTGTCCTTGCGGAGAAAGAAGGAGAAGAGGATAAGTCCGGTAAGCTGTTGTTTAAAAACAGCTACTACCGAGATCCATCCACTCCGTCTCCCGGACCCGGGCCGAGGGGAGGAAATGAGAATCCTCCCGGTAGTCCGTCCAAGAATCCCGGCGTTTTGGGAGTGGGTAGAGAAATCCTAAAACCCATCGAGGGAATCATCAGTCAGGTACCCTCCGTCTTGGGCGTGGCAAGAAAGATTGCCACAGGGGATGACAGTGATATGGTATTCTACGGTTTATCCGCCTTACTGGCCATGGGAAGCTTCGGCTTTTGGATCTACCAGGTAAAGAAGCGTAGTGAGGATGATGAAAATCACGAAACAGAAGAGTAAAGAACCTTTCCCTTTCTTGGTTTAGGAGAGAAAGAACGGGGAAGGTTAAAGAAAAACACCTTAGAAAAGAGCTTGCCGAAAGGCGTAAGGGGGCTCCTTCCAAGGTGCTTTTTTATGCTTCACAAGTATTATCGAATGGATTGCGGGAAATCCATTTTCTTGCTCTATCTTTTTGCTGAATTCTTGCTTTATTTCTTTCCGGCTTCTTCCTGTTCATTCAGGTTTTTGGAAACCGTCATTTCCTGATTATCGATATGCTCCTTCATCAGAGCCTTTGCACGAATAATGTCTCGAATCCGGATGGCCTCCAAAATCTTCTCGTGCTCATTAATCAGCGTTCCTCTCTGGGCTTCATCCTTGATATACTCTAAACGATAGCGGTACATCTGCTCCCGAAGATTGTTAATCATCTGAATCAAACGCTTATTGCCGGTGGCATTGTAGATGATGTCATGGTAGGCCTCATCCGCCTCCGCAATCTCCATTTCCGTACCGGTGGCTACGGCCTTCTTAAAACGATCCTCCGCCTCATGTAAGGCAGCCAGTTGCTCCTCGTCGATTCTCTGGCATGCCAGGTCTGTAGCCAGCTCTTCCAAAGCGCCCCGAACCTCCAGCACATCCTGTAAAGACTTGTGAGAAATCTTCGCCACCTCTGCCCCTCGTCTGGGAATCATCAGAACCAAACCTTCCAGCTCCAGCTTTCGGATTGCCTCTCGAATGGGCGTTCTGGAAACTCCCAGCTTTTCTGCCAGCTGAATCTCCATGAGTCTTTCGCCGGGCTTCAGTTCTCCCTTTAAAATCGCCTGTCTCAGGGTATTGAACACCAAATCCCGTAGGGGAAGATACTCGTTCATATTAATGGTAAAATCACTACTCATCTGTTCCTCCTTCTTCTGCCCATGGCTCTGTAAGATATACCTGTTGTGCTAAATGTCGATCCTCGCCATAGCGAAGTGCTTGATAAGCTTTTTCCGCCCAAGCTTTATGCTCCAAAGAAAAGAGGGCGAAGACCGTGGGGCCGGAACCGCTCATTAAAGCCACCTCCGCTCCGTAAGATAGGAGCCGCTCCTTCAGAAGCTGTATTTCCGGTCGCATAGCAATGCTGACTTTTTCCAAAAGATTTCCCATTAGTGGGGTGATTTCCGATAAATTTCCTTTTTTCAGAAAATACAGAAATTTTTCCACATCCGGATGCTCTTCTATAGGAATGGCATTTACGTTCAGGGCTTCATAAACAGCTTTTGTAGACAGGGAAAATGCCGGTTTAGCCAAGAGAAGAATACAAGCCGGTAAGTTGGGAAGGGGAGTAAGAATTTCTCCTATACCCTCCGAAAGATAACAGCCTCGATGTAAGCAGAAGGGAACATCCGCCCCCAGCTTCACTCCTCTTTTCTCCAGATCCTCTGTACTAAGACCCAGAGCATATACCCGATTCATTAAATGCAACACGGCAGCGGCATCTGTGGAGCCTCCCGCCATTCCCCCGGAAACTGGAATACGTTTTTCCAAGTGAAAGGATAAGCCTTCCCGGATAGAGAACTCGTCAGCCAAAAGCTTTGCGGCCTTTACCATCAGATTATCCTCTCCCCTGGGGAGAAAGTCCAAATTACTGCTTAAGTGAATGCCGGGAGTCTTCTCCCTTTTCAGAGAAATTTCATCGCAAAGCTTCACGGTATGCATGACCATGCACACATCATGATAGCCATCCGGTCTTTTTCTTCGCACATCCAGGGAAAGATTAATCTTTCCGTAAGCCTGAATTCGCTGTTCTTCCATGCTTCTTCCTTTTTAAAAAAATCCTGTATACAAACGCCACTTTATTGTAAAGGTTAAATTGCATTTTTGCAAGTGCAATCCTTTGTGTTACTAAAGTAGATAAAAATAAAAAACTTCTTGACAGGGTGACAAGCTGTCACTATGCTAGGTTGATACAAATAGTGATAAGCTGTCACCGGTCTGGGTTCAAATAAAAGCTGACAGCTTGCCATTGATGAGAAAGTATAAATCATCACAGAATGTATTGAGGGGGGAAGATGCCTACACTAAGATTTTTGAATTTGGAGGAAGAAAAACGAAGGCGCATTTTGGAAGCGGCAAAAAAAGAATTTTCTTCCTATGATTATGACAAAGTGTCCATTAATCGGATTATTCAAGAAAGTGATATTTCCAGAGGGGCTTTTTATACCTACTTCTTGGATAAGGATGATTTACTGGTGCATCTTTTTGAAGCGGAAGAGGATAAGGCGGTGCGGTATTTCATGGAAATCATGCAGCGAAATCAGGGAGATTTTTTTCAAAGTATTCAGGAATGGGTAATAGAAATCGTGAAGGTTCGAAAAAAACAGATTGTGCAGGACAGCTTTGCCATGTTTTATCGCTCCGGATTTTTAAAAAATCTTTCCTTGGCCAGTATGAGAAGTCACATGGATCAGGGAAGACGAGACAACATTGATGTGGTGTTAGAGGCGATACCCAAAGATTATTTTCCGAAGACACTATCGGAGGAGGAAAAGGGCATCGGGATTCAAACCGCATTTTCACTAGCGTCCTTAAGCCTTTTACAGGCCTTTTCCATAGAAGGGCGAAAAGAGGGATCGCCGGAGGAGGATACGAAAGAGCGGGAAGTTTTTCTGCAAAAGATTCTTTATGTGTTTCAAAAGCAGATTCAACTTTTGGAGAAAGCGTTAGGAGGAATAGAGTAGAGATGAAAAAAGGGGTAAAAATTGTAATCGTGTTGCTTATCCTTTTAGGAGTGGCATTTTTGGTAGGAAGGCGTGTGTTAAAGCCTAAAGAGGAAGTGGAACATACGCAGCTTCCTTTGGCTACCGGCATTTCCGTGGAAAAGGGTGACCTGCCCATTACAGAGTCTTTGGTGGGAACGATTGAAGCCAGTGAGCAGTATGCTTTGGCTTCCAAGGTTTCCGGAGAGGTTTTGGAAATCTATGCGGAAAATGGTGCAGAGCTGAAAAAAGGGGATAAGATTGCCCGTTTAGACAATCAAAAGCAGATTGATGCGGCAAAATATACTTTGGAGCAGGCAGAGGCCCAGGCGAAGGCGGCAAGCGACGCCAGAAACCGTTTGGCAAGCCTCCAAGCCTCCGGAGATATTTCCGCCCAGGATTTTGAAGCGGCGGATGCTCAGGCAAAGGCTGCGGAAGCCCAGGTAAAGGCGGCAAAGCTGAACTATGATACCCAGGTGGAGTTTGCCACCATTACCGCTCCTGCAGACGGGGTTTTGCAAAACAGTATTTTGGTGAAGGATGCCATGATTCCCCAGGGCACCCAGATTGCCAGTCTTATGGGGAAGGGAAAACAGCAGCTTGTCTTTTCCGCAACAGAGGAACTGATGAAGAACTTGTCTTTAGGCCAGGAAGTGAAGGTGGAGAAGGGACAGGAACAATATACCGGCTCCATTACCGAGATTTCCGGGGTGATGAATGCCCAGACCGGACTTTTCACCGTGAAGGCTAATTTAGAGAATTCCTCTCTTCCTGAGGGAAGCCGGGTGAAATTAACCGTGACCAAAGATAGCAGAACCGGGGTAAATCTTCTTCCCCTATCCGTTATTTACTATGACAACGGTTCTCCCTACGTTTACCTTTTGGAAAAGGGTGAGGGAGAGAACGGAACCATCAAAAAGCAATCTGTGGAGCTTGGCCTGCAGGGAGAAGAAAAGGTGGAGATACTTTCCGGTCTTTCGGAGAAGGATTTAGTTGTCAGTTCATGGAATAACGAGATGTATGACGGCGCAAAGGTAAGACTGAACAGCTCGGAAACAGAGGCTTCTTCTGATGAAAAGACGACAGGAGAAACAGATAGCAGTACTGCGGCAGTTAGTTCTGCCGCTACGGAAACCGGAAAGGAGGGCTAAGGATGCTTTCCATGACGAAATTCGTCTTAAGACGACCGGTTACCACCTTTCTTGTGGTAATCACCCTTATTTTCTTTGGTTTCGTAACATTTACCACCATGAAAATGGAGCTGCTCCCCAATATGAACTTCCCCTACCTCATCGTGACCACCACCTATCCCGGAGCTTCTCCGGAGGATGTGGACGAGCTTGTCACCAAGCCTGTTGAGGAGGAGGTTTCCCTGCTTTCCGACGTGAAGCAGGTCAGATCCCAGTCCAATGAGAACTTCTCCATGGTTATTGTTCGTTACAATTACGGCACGAACATGAGCAAGGCCTATGACAGCCTGAAGAAAAAGATGGATGCCATTAAATCCTCTCTGCCGGAGGACGCCAAGGACATCGGCATTATGGAAGTGGATATTAATGCCAGACCGGGCATGGTTCTTTCCATCAACAATAAAAATGAGAGTCAGCTTTATAATTATGTAGAAAACAATATTAGGCCGGAGTTTGAAAAATTGTCCACCGTGGCTTCCCTTTCTCTTTCCGGAGGACAGGAAAGCTATGTAAGAGTAGAGCTTTCCCCGGAAAAACTGCAACAGTATCATTTGACCATGGAACAGGTGGTGGGAATGATGCAGGCTGCAAAGTTCACCTATCCTGCAGGAAGTACGAAGGTGGGAGATCAGGAATTATCTATCAGTACCGCTCAGGACTATTCCACCATTGAGGAATTACGAAAACTTCCTATTACTACCGGAACAGGAAATACTTTGACCCTTTCGGATTTGGCTACAGTGGGTTCCGCTCTTTCAGATAAAAGCAGTATAGGACGATATAACGGCGAAGAGACCATTACCTTAAGCTTGAATAAGCTGCAGAGTAAGTCGGACATTGCCATGAGTAAGGATGTGAACACCTTAATCAAGAAATTGGAAGGGAAGAATCCCAATCTGGAAATTCATGTGATTTCCGACTCTGCGGATAGCATTAAGAGCTCCCTGTCCAGCGTATTTCAGACCATGATTATGGCTGTCGTGATTTCTATGCTGATTATCTTCCTTTTCTTTGGAGATATAAAGGCCTCCCTAATCGTAGGTTCCTCCATCCCCTTGGCAATCCTGGGAGCTGTCGTCTTTATGGGAGCCATGGGCTATAGCCTGAATATGCTGACCCTTTCCGCCCTGGTTTTGGGCGTGGGTATGATGGTGGACAACTCAATCGTAGTATTGGAGGCCTGCTTCCGTGCCATGGACGATTACGGAGAGCAGCAAAGAAGTCTGAGGGAAGCTGCTATCGATTCTGTTAGGGTAGTGGGAGCCTCAGTTTTTGGAGGTACTCTTACCACCTGTGTAGTATTCCTTCCCCTGGGATTTTTACAGGGAATTTCCGGACAATACTTTAAGCCCCTTGGCTTTACCATTGTCTTCTGTATGGTGGCCTCTTTGATTTCTGCGGTTACCATTGTGCCTCTTTGCTTTACCCTTTATAAGCCTAAGGAAAACAGCAGGGCGGTAGCTTACCGTGGAGTTCGGCTTTTACAGGATGCCTATAGAAACACCATCAGTAAATTTCTACGACATAAAAAAGTAGTGCTTGTAGCCACAGCCGGAATTTTAGTTCTTTCTCTCTTCCTGGCGACACAGCTCAGAACAGAGTTGATGGCGGATATTGATACCGGAACCGTTGAAATCGGCATTACCCAAAAGCCCGGTCTTTCCATAGAAGAAAAGGAAAGGGTAATAAAAGAGCTGGAGGAGCTGGTGGCGAAGGATCCGGATACGGACCGTTATACCGCAACGGCGGGAGGCTCCGCTCTTTCTGCTCTGTACGGAGGAAGCACTGATCCTACGATTACGGTATATCTGAAAAAGGATCGTTCCATGAAAACTAAGGAAAAGGTAAAGGCATGGAAGAAGGCCTTGGAAAACCGGTCTCAAGAGGTTTTAAGCATAAAGTCCGTAAGTGATACCAGTTTGAGCGGTGGCGATTACAGCACCGGGAATAACTATGAAATTATTATTCAGGGATCGGATTTGGAAGAACTGCAAAGAAAGAGTAATGAACTTCTTTCCTTATTACAAAAGCAGAGCAGCCTCACCGGCATTCATTCCAGCTTGGAAAATGCAGCCCCTCTTTTGCAGGTTAAAGTTGATCCTATTAAGGCGGCGGCGGAAGGCTTAAGTCCTATTCAGATTGCCCAGTCCTTAAATACCGATCTTACCGGAAAAAAAGCAATGAAAATGACGGTGGAGGGGCAAAAGGTAGATGTGTGGGTGAATTATCCCAAAGATCAATTCGATAGCTTGGAAAAAGTGAAGTCCATTCGTTTTACCACGCCCACAGGAGCGCAGGTTTCCCTGGAAAGTTTGGCTACTGTAAAGTATACAGATTCTCCGGCCAGCATTGAACGAGAAGATAAAAAATATCAGGCGACGATTACGGCAAATTATACGGATAGTGCTACCGGCAATACCAGGGCAGAGATTGATGAATTGGTGAGTAAGAATTTAGGAGAAAATATTTCCGTTGTGGCCAATTCTCAAACCCAAAGCATGAATGAAGAGTTTGCGGATCTGTTCCGTGCCATAGCCATTGCGGTCTTCCTGGTCTTTGTGGTGATGGCGGCCCAGTTTGAATCCACCCGATTCAGCTTTATGGTTATGACCACTATCCCCTTCTCCTTAATTGGTTCCTTCGGACTCTTGTGGCTCTTTGATGCCACCCTGTCCATGACCTCCCTTTTGGGATTTTTGATGCTGGTGGGAACTGTAGTAAACAACGGAATCCTTTATGTGGATACGGTAAATCAGTACCGTCAGGAAATGCCTTTGGAGAAAGCTTTGACAGAGTCCGGTGCCACCCGACTTCGTCCTATTTTGATGACAACGCTGACTACGGTGTTGTCTATGATTCCCATGGCTTTGGGCTTCGGGGATAATGGCGCCCTGATGCAGGGGCTGGCCTTGGTAAATGTAGGAGGCTTGGTGGCATCCACCTTGCTGGCATTGCTTCTACTTCCGGTGTACTACATGATTATCTATGGCAGGAAAAAACATATGATAAAAGTTTAAAGCCGGCAGCGCAGCTTTGGTGCATAGCGTAAGGCGGTATTTGGCAGGATAGTTGAAGCTTATTTAGGAGAAAGAACACCAAAAGTTCACAGGATTGACGATTTTCGTTAAGAAATTCCGAGGAATATTATGTTATAGTAGAGAAGACTCCTTTTCTCTTAGTAGGGGCTGTAAGGAATAAATCATTCACTTTCTGCAGTACAGGGCTAAAATTGGGGCACGCTCCCGCTAACTTCGCCTTCGACTGAGCAGCGGATTTGTTATCCACTGCTCACTTTGCTCCGCAAAGCAAATTCCTACGGAAGTTGGTCTGCAACAGGACGACTTTTCTGATGAAAAGTCTGTCCCTTCGGATACTAAGCGAAAAACAACAGTACCGTTGTTTTTCGCAAGTACCGACGGGCTCAGATTGCCCCCATCTTAGCCCCGTACTGCATAAAGGTAATTTGAATTTTATAAACCTTGCAGCCCCATGCTTAGAGAATCAGAGATTTTTTTTAGGAGAAGAAGATGAGAAAAAAGGGATATCCTATTAGTATAGCCATTGTTTTAGCCAGCCTGTCCTTTACCATGCCTGCTATGGCACAGAAGGTACCGGGCTTTTCCGATAATGTTTCCGTGGATCAGATGCAGACTTCCTTTGAACGGCAGCGTTCCGAGGAGGAGTGGGCAAAGCTTCGGGACAATGTGATTTCCTGGGAAGAAATCGGGGACTTGGTACACGAGTACAACCCCACCGTATCCAGTCTTTGGAGAAACTTCCGGGAAAGTGACAGCAAGGGCAACTACAATGTCAATGTAGAGGATGCCAGAAATCAGGTGGAAGAAGCCTATGAAAAGGCATTGTCCGCAGCAGACGGAAACAGTGTGGCGGAGGCTCTGGCAGAAATGCAGTATCAGACCGACAGCAGCAATTTTTCCGCAGATACCGTGGCACAGAACGCAGACCGGGAGATTGCCAAGCTTTCCGTGGAGCAAACCGAGCAGAATACTATTGAGACCATTAAAAAGTCCTTCATTAGCAGAGAAAGAACCGGTCTTCAAAAGCAAATCGATGCCTTATCTTTAGCAGATGCGAAAAGTGCACAGGAAAGCACCGAGAGAAAGAAAGCTATCGGAAAGGCCACCCAGATTGATGTACTGACTGCTAAGGAGGCCTATGACCAGGCGAATCTGAGTCTTACGAAGAACAATTCCGCCTTTGACAAGGTGACGGAGCTTTTACGGGTGAATCTGGGCTGGAAAGCTAGTGATACTCCGGAGATGCCTGTAATTCCAAGCCTTAGTGCAGAGCAGCTGGCGACAGTGAATTTAGAGGAAGACAGTAAGACGGCTTTACAGAATAACTATAGTCTTCGGATTTCAGAAAGAAAGCTAAACCTTTCCACAGGAGATGCCAACCGACAGAACCTGACCAGAAGCATTTCCGCAGCAAAGGAAAAGATTCAATCCGATATGCTTTCCCGCTACCAAAGCTTAAAGCAGGCGGAGGAGGCAAAAAGACAGGCGGAACTGCAGGCGTCCAATGCACAGCAGGCTTATCAAAAAGCAGAGCGTGGCTATAAGTTGGGAAGTGTAAGCCGAGTGGATTTTGAAAAGGCGAAAAATGCTTCCGATACTGCAAGCCTTCAAAAGCAGCAGGCGGATTTGAAGCTTTATGAAGAATATTTGGATTATCAGGCCGGAAAGAATGGTTTGGCGACGGCAGAGTAAGAGAAAGGATACATTGAATCTTTTATGAAGAAGAAAAAGAATAAGATAAAGTCCGCATTTGCTCTGGCTTTGAGCCTAGGACTTCTCTGTCAAAGCTTCCCTGCTTTCGCAGAGGAGAAGCAATGGGATGTAAATGATAACATCATTTCCTTCAGAGAAATCCCGGATCTTGTAGACCAATTCAGTACCGTAGCCAAGATGGAGCAGGATGCTTTAGCACAAAGTACCGGAGGCATGGCTTCCGTACAGAAGGCGGTAAAGGATGAGAAGGCGGATATACTGGCGAATTTGCAGGAGAGCATTGACAGCTTAAAGGAGCAGAAGCAGGATAGCACAGACCCTGCGACCAAGGCTTTTTTGCAAAGTCAGATCAATCAGTTAGAAAAGGTAAAAAACAGCAAGAAGATTTTACCGGATATAGACAGCAGTCTGGCAGAGGTGAATCAAGGCCTGGTGCAGCTTTCCGAGACGGAAAAGAGCATGAAGAAAGCGGAAGCCAAGACGGAAAAGGCTGTGAAGTCCGGATTTTATACCGGAAAAAAGCTTTTAAGTGACGGTATGCAAAATCTTTATTTCAGTGCCATTTCCTTGGAAAACAATAAGACGATGCTGGAAAAAAGAGTGGCCATGTTACAGGCAGGCTTAGAAAAGACGGAAAGACAGGCGCGCCTCGGACAGGCTACGGCAAATGATGTGAGCGCGGCAAAGCTTGCTTTGGACGGTGCTCAGTCAGATTTGCAAAAGGCTAAGGACGGTCTGGAAAGCATGAAGAGAAATATGGGGCTGAGCCTTGGATGGAGTATGAATACTTACTCTGCCATTCAGTTCGAAGCCATTCCCGACTATCCAAGAAATTATCTGTCAACAAGAGACTGGGGAAAGGACATTGATTCCGCCCTAAGTCGTAACAGTGAACTGGGCAGTATTCTCCGCGTTAAGGATAATAACATTACCGGCTGGACGGAGAAGAAACAGAGTCAAAAGGAAAAAGAACAGCAGATACGAGTTTCCATGGAGGAGCTCAGACGGAATATTAGCGAAGCGGAAGCGGCATTAAATGCGGCAGAATCCGTTTCAGAGCTTTCTCGTTTACAAAAGGAAAAAGCAGAGCGGATGAATGCTTTGGGACTTTTGGGAAGGGCAGATTTCCAAGGCTTATCCTTAGAAGCCTTATCCAAGGAAAATGCAGCTGCTCAGGCAAAACTGGATTATAATCAGGCGGTCTTCCAATACGAAGAAGCGGTAGAGAGAGGGATACTTTCCACAGGGGAGTAATCCCCCTCTTTTTTTCTTATAGATGGACTTTAGCCGGTATCAGAGCTGACATTTGAAAAATGTTAGATCTGATTAACTAGTATCTCACGGGTAGTGTGGGATACTCGTTGGACATAAACAGCCATTCCGGACAGTGAACTTGATGCGTATTTTTTAAGAAAAGCTTATCCGAATGTGGAGTATAGGAGATTGGAGTATTTTGTGTTATAACGGAAGAAGCTAAAGAAAAATTCCAATAGCCAGAATGTATGTTCTATGATATAATCTCTCGGCAAGCGAAAAGCGAAGAAATAAAGGGAAAGAACAGTAGTCCGGTAAGAAGCTAAAACCGGTACAAGTAACAATACAAAAAGTAAAGGAAGAAAATCATGGCAAACAAAGTAAGCAAGGCTCCTGTAGTAGCATTGGAAGATCGGGATGAAAAGTTAAAGGCGCTGGATGCGGCTCTCAGCAAGATTGAAAAGGATTGCGGAAAGGGCTCCGTGATGAAGCTGGGAGATTCCGGAGTGAATAAGGACATTTCCGTAGTACCCACCGGTTCCTTATCCGTGGATATTGCTCTTGGGGCAGGCGGTTTCCCAAGAGGGCGTATTATTGAGATTTACGGTCCGGAATCCTCCGGTAAGACTACCCTTGCTCTTCATGCAGTGGCAGAGGTACAAAAGCGTGGAGGAATCGCTGCCTTTATTGATGCGGAGCATGCCCTGGATCCCCGCTATGCTCAAGCTATCGGTGTGGACATTGATAACCTTTATGTGGCACAGCCGGATTCCGGAGAGCAGGCCTTGGATATTGTGGAGACCATGGTTCGTTCCGGAGCGATGGATATTTTGGTTGTGGACTCCGTGGCGGCACTGGTACCCAAGGCGGAGATTGACGGAGAGATGGGAGACAGTCATGTGGGCTTACAGGCTCGTTTGATGTCCATGGCCTTAAGAAAGCTTACCGCTATTATCGCCAAGTCTAACTGTATCCTTATCTTTATCAACCAGTTAAGAGAAAAGGTCGGTGTGATGTTCGGTAATCCGGAGACAACCACCGGCGGACGGGCTTTAAAGTTCTATGCCTCTGTTCGTGTAGATATTAGAAAGGGAGAAAGCATTAAGACTGGTGACGGAGATTTCAGCGGAGCCCGTACCAAAGTAAAGATTTCCAAGAATAAGATTGCCCCTCCCTTTAAGAATGCGGAGTTTGATATCAGCTTCGGTTCCGGAATTTCCAAGGAAGGAGAAATTTTGGACCTGGCAGTAGAAAAGAAGATGATTGAAAAAAGCGGTGCATGGTTTGCCTACAACGGAGATAAGATTGGACAGGGCCGTGAGAATGCCAAGGCCTTTTTAAAGAGTCATCCCAGAATTATGGCGGACCTGGAAATTCAGCTTCGTAAGGAATACGGCTTAAAGGAAGACCCTTATTTGGAAGAGGTTTTAGCTTTTGTTCCGGAGGATGAGGATATGGATCTTACGGTTAGCCTGGCAGAGGAAACTGAAGAATAAGATTTGTTTTATGGGGGAGTGCGTTAGGCAGTCCCCCTTTTTATCAAAAGATATTTATTCTATAAAGAAAAATTCTATCAAAAGTTATTGTATAAAAGGATGTGCCATAAAAAGAGAAGAGAATATTTGTGGACGCTTGTGTAATAGGAGGCAAAGGGTGAAGGAATGGAATCCGGAGGAATTTCTTCGGGAACAGGAAATTAAGAAGAAAAACAGAGGGGATAAGCAGAGAGAAAATACAGAAGTAGAAAATGTGCAGGAAGAGGCGGATGAGATAAATCTTACGTTACGGCAGAATTGCGAAGAAGACTTATTGCTGTCTCCTTCTTTGGCGGTAAAAACTGTTGAGGATTCATCTGGCACCTTAAATCCCTTACGAAGAGAAAGTCTATCCGAAGAGGAAAGGCTTTATCAGCGTTGTAAGGAAAGAAGCCTCTACCTCTTAACAGGGGCGGCTAAGACGGAACGGAGACTTCGGGAAAAACTGCAAAAGTCCGAGCATTATACGGAAGAAATTATTGAGCGCACCCTTTCTTTCCTAAAGGAATACGATTATATCAACGACTACCGCTATTGTATGCAATATTTGGAGGAAAATGCCCATCGCCGTTCTGCAAAGGACATGCAGAGTAAGCTCTATGGCAGAGGGGTTGAGGGAGCTGTAATCCGGGAAGCTTTAGAGGATTTTCAAAGAAAGCATAGAGAAGAGGGAGAGGAAAGCTCCTTTGAAGAGCAAAGAGAAACTGATCCGGAAAGAATTGCTTTAAAGCGTTGGCTGGAGAAAAAAAGCAGAAATATGGATTTATCGGATTGGAAGGAGAGGCAGAAGCTTACAGCCTCTCTTCTTCGAAAGGGTTTTTCTTACAGTATGATTCAGGAATATCTGCAGGAGGAGTAGAAAACTAATGCAGATTTTCTGTTTCAACTATCAAAGGATGAGTGGGAAATTTTGAGGTCGAAAAATTCGACATCAAAATCAGAGCAGGGATCCGTCGGTAGAAGATATCTCCCCCCTGCACTTTATAAACTCTTTAGAAATGGAAACTTGACATATCCTATTTAATTGTGTACAATTAAACCTGTAAAGAAAATCAATAATTACTTTTATAATTGTTTAAGGAGGAATGAATATGTCAGCACCAAATATTACTGCAGCAGAGTTTGAAGAGAAGGTACTACAGTCCAAGGAGCCGGTATTAGTGGATTTCTGGGCAGACTGGTGTGGACCTTGTAAGATGCTTTCTCCAATTATCGGAGAGATCGCAGCTGAGGCACAGGGCTTTAAGGTATACGCGGTTAATGCCGATGAAGAGCAGGACTTGATGGCTCGCTACGGTGTTCGTGCTATCCCAACCTTAATCGTATTTAAGGATGGCCAGGTCTACAAGCAGAATACAGGATTTATTCAGAAGGAACAGGTTTTAGATCTTTTAAAGTAATTTAACGGAGCATATTTCTTTAAAGAAGGAAAGCAGTCTATTCTTTAGGGAAGATGAGTAGTTTGGGTCATAAGATATATCCTCTATAAGGAGGGGAAGAAGAGGGTGACTGCGGTCGCCCTTTTCTTGTAGAAAAGCAGAGTCATAGAAAGGAAAGAAAAACAATGCATGATATTATCATTGTAGGGGCGGGAACAGCGGGATTATCCGCTGCTATTTACGGACTGAGGGCCGGAAAAAGCGTATTGGTTTTAGAGCAGGCTTCTTACGGCGGACAGATTATCAACACTCCGGAAATTGAAAACTATCCGGCTATCCAGAAGATTTCCGGTTTTGAATTTGCCACAAACCTTTATAATCAGGCGAAAAATCTGGGAGCGGAGTTTGCTTTTGAAAAGGTAGAGGGAATCGAAGATAAGGGACAGTTCAAGGAAGTAAAGACCAAGGACAAGAGCTACGAAGGAAAAACCGTAATCCTTGCTACCGGTGCCAAGAACAGAAGCCTTGGCGTGGAAAAGGAAGAGGAGCTGGTGGGAAAGGGCATTTCCTACTGTGCAACCTGTGACGGAATGTTCTACCGTGGCAAGGTGGTAGCAGTAAACGGCGGTGGAAACACAGCAGTAGAGGATGCTACCTTCCTTTCCGATTATGTGCAGAAGGTTTATGTGATTCACCGAAGAGACGAATTCAGAGCGGATAAGGCGGAAGTGGATCGTTTGACCTCCAAGCCAAATGTAGAGCTGGTTTTGAATTCAACCGTAAAGAAGCTGGAAAGCGATGCTTCCGGCTTAACCGGTGTTGTAGTAGAGAATAAGAACGGAGAGGAAAGAACCCTGAAGGTGGACGGTTTATTTGTGGCCATTGGACAGGCACCGGACAATCAGGCTTTCTCTGAACTGGTAGAATTAGACGGTAAGGGATACATTTCTGCAGGAGAAAGTACCTTGACCAAGACTCCCGGCATTTTCACCGCAGGAGATTGCAGAACCAAGGCAATCCGCCAGCTGGCAACAGCAGCTTCCGACGGTGCCGTAGCAGGACTTGCAGCAGTAAGCTATATCAACGAAAAAGGACTATAAATGAAAGTAGATCGCGACTTAAGTTTGAGACTGGAAAATCAGCTTTGTTTTCCTCTTTATGCTTGTGCCAAGGAGGTCACAAGAAAATATAAGCCATTTCTGGATCCCTTGGATCTGACCTATACCCAATATATTGCCATGATGGTGCTTTGGGAGAAAAAAGAAGTGCGGGTAAAGGATTTGGGAGAAGCCCTATATCTGGATTCCGGAACCTTGACACCCCTTTTAAAAAGATTGGAGCAAAAAGGATTGCTTACACGCTCTCGCAATCAGGAGGATGAGAGAGCCCTTTGTGTACGCATTAGTGCAGAGGGAGAGGCACTAAAGCAGAAAGCCCTGTCCATTCCGGAGGGAATGCGGTCATGCATTTCTCTAAGCGATGAAGAGATGCAGGTATTGAAGAAATTATTGCATAGAACCTTAGAGGGATTGGAGGAGGACTAAGGTCCTCCTTTCTTTTTGTTTTTCCGCTATCGTTCTTCTGAAAGCTTTGGTAAAATAGGGAGCAGTGAATTGGTCGAGACAAGATTGGAGGAATAGATGGCAGAGTTTGATTATCTGGTAGTGGGTGCGGGACTTTTTGGCGCTGTTTTTGCTAGAGAGGCAAAGGAACGGGGAAAGAAGGTTCTGGTCATTGACAAAAGGAATCATATCGGGGGAAATGTTTACAGCTACGAGAAAAATGGCATCATGGTTCACCACTATGGGGCCCACATTTTCCATACCAATAATGAAGAGGTTTGGCAGTATGTGAATCGCTTTTCGGAGTTTAACCGCTTTACCAATTCCCCTATAGCCAATTATAAGGGGGAGATTTATTCCCTGCCCTTTAACATGTATACCTTCAATCGGATGTGGGGGGTAATCCGTCCGGAAGAAGCGAAAGAAAAAATTGAGGCGGAGCGAAAGGCGGCAGGAATCACCGAACCGAAGAACCTGGAAGAACAGGCCATTTCTTTGGTAGGAAGAGAAATCTATGAAAAACTGATTAAGGGCTATACCAAGAAGCAGTGGGGGAGAGATTGTAAGGAGCTTCCGGCTTCCATTATCAAAAGACTTCCGGTACGTCTAACTTATGATAACAACTACTTTAATGCCCTATACCAGGGAATTCCCAAGGCGGGCTATACCAAGCTGGTGGAAAATATGCTCTCCGATATCCCTGTGGAGCTGTCTCAAAACTTCTTTGAGAATAGGAAAATGTGGATGGAAAAGGCGGAGAAGATTGTATTTACCGGCCCTATTGATGCCTTTTACGAGTATTCCTTGGGAGAGCTGGAATACAGAAAGGTAGATTTTGTGGTAGAAGAGCTTCCTGTGGAGAATTATCAGGGAAATGCCGCGGTAAATTATACTGATGAAGAAAGCCCCTATACCCGCATTATTGAGCATAAGTGGTTTACCTTCGGAAAGGATTTGGAAGGAAAAGACATTCCTAGCACCATCATTTCCAAGGAATACAGTGCAGAGTGGAAGAAGGGAGAAGAGCCTTATTATCCGGTAAATGATGAGAAAAACCAGGCTTTGTATCAGCGGTACAAGGCGCTTTCCGAAAAGGAAGAAAAGGTACTTTTCGGCGGACGATTGGGAGAGTACAAGTACTACGACATGGATATGGTAATTGCTTCCGCCTTAGACTTTTCCCAAAAGCAATTAGGATAAAATTGAAAAATAGTGAACGCTAAACAAGAACCAGCATAAACGTGAAATAGAAAAAAGGAGTATCGGAAAGGAGGAGACTATGAAACCCATAGGACTTATGGGACGTGTGGCGGTAGGATTTGTGGTAACAACCCTTTTGCCTATTCTTTTGTTTTATCTCTCCTTTCTGAAAATTCTTCGTATAGGACAGGGGATTTTTATCCTGATTTTTGCGGGATTGTTTTTTATCGCTTGGATCTATAATGGTATTGTAAAGCCTGTGGATGAGCTGAAAAATGCGGCGAAACGTATCGGAGACGGAGACCTGGACTTCAGTTTGGAGGCGGAAAGTCACGATGAGTTCGGAGAGCTGACTCAGGCCTTTGAGAAAATGCGGATTCGCCTAAAGCAAAATCAGGAGGAAAAGCTAAAGGACGAGCAGGAAAACCGGGAGCTTGTCACCAATATTGCCCACGACTTAAAGACTCCCATTACCTCTATCAAGGGTTATGCGGAAGGAATCCTGGACGGGGTAGCCTCCACCGAGGAGAAAAAACGAAAATACATCCAAACCATTTATCATAAGGCGGTGGAGATGAACCGCTTGATTGATGAGTTGAATTACTATGCCAAGATAGAAACCAATAGGATTCCCTATCATTTTTGCCAGTTGCCCGCCCTGGAATATTTTCAGGATTTCAGCGTAGAGGTGGCCATGGACCTGGATGCCATGGGCTACCGGTTTGAAACGGACTTTCTGCTGGAAGAATCTGTGGAGGTGATTGCGGATCCGGAGCAGCTTAGAAAGGTACTGAACAATATCATTTCCAATGCCATTAAATACATGGATAAGAAGGATCCGAAGATTCGTTTCGTGCTTTCCGATGCGGGGGATTTTGTGGAGGTGGAGATTTCCGATAACGGAAAAGGAATCGAGAAAAAGGATTTACCCAATATTTTTGAAAGATTTTTCCGAACAGATGCCGCCAGAAATACGGAAACCGGCGGTTCCGGCATTGGTCTTTCCATCGTGAAGAAGATTATCGAAGACAGTGGTGGAAGAATCTGGGCGGAAAGTGAATTGGGAGAGGGAACCAGCATTCATTTTGTATTACGAAAATGCTTTTCCCGGAACGGAATAAAATAGAAGGAAAAATAAAAGAGAAGGAAAAATAAAAGAGAAGTAAGAAAGGAAAGTCTATGGAAGAGAAGAAGAAAATTTTGATTGTGGAAGACGAGGCAGCCATTGCAGAGCTGGAAAAGGATTACTTGGAACTGTCCGGTTTTCAGGTGGAGACCGAAGGGGACGGAGAAAAGGGCTTGAAGAAAGCTTTGGAAGGAAATTATGATCTTTTGATTTTGGATTTGATGCTGCCGGGAAGGGATGGCTTCTCCATTACCCAGGAAGTACGAAGCAAGAAGGACATCCCTATTTTGCTGGTTTCCGCAAGAAGAGACGATATTGATAAGATTCGTGGTTTAGGCCTTGGAGCGGATGACTATATGACCAAGCCCTTCTCCGCCAGTGAGCTGGTAGCCAGAGTGAAGGCCCATTTGGCAAGATACACAAGACTTCGGGATAGCGGTAAGGAAGAAAATGAAATCATTGAAATCCGGGGCTTAAAGATTGATACCACTGCCAGAAGAGTATTTGTAAACGGAGAAGAGGTGCCCTTTACCTCCAGAGAGTTTGACCTTCTGGCCTTTCTTGCGGCTCATCCAAACCGGGTATACACCAAGGAAGAGCTGTTTCAGGAAATCTGGAAAATGGAGTCCATCGGAGATATTGCCACCGTTACGGTACATATCAAGAAGCTTCGTGAGAAGATTGAGATGGAAAATGCAGTGAAGCCTCAATACATTGAAACAATCTGGGGTGTGGGATATCGCTTTAAAGCATAGGAAATAGAAAAAAGAGTCGTTAAATAGAGAATCCGTAAGAGTCAAGAGCACTTTCCGACATAGTCACTTTGCTCACAGGGCACGCTCCCGCTAAGCTCGCCTTCGCAGGGGTACTAAGCGAAAAACTCAGTACCTTTGTTTTTCGCAAGTACCCGCGGGCTCACATTGCCCTGTATCGCAAAATAACTATGCGGAAAGTAAGCAATGAATTTATAAATTCTTTATTTAACGGCTCTTTTTTTCTTGTTTATTTCCTATACTTTTAAAACGATTTTTGTCTTTGTGTAGTGGTTTGTGAGGAATCTCTGAATTTAGCTGAATTTACCTGTTTCCTCCCTTTACTATCATTTTATTCTTGTTTATAATGACGGAGTATGATTTTCGTATTTTATCACGAACAATCTGACAACTACTTCAAATGACGGGGATGGAAAAAATTTTTTTCATTTTTCGTAATCTATTAAGGAGGATTCAAAATGGCAAGAAAATGGGTTTACCTTTTCAAAGAAGGTGATGCAGGCATGCGTGAGCTTTTGGGTGGTAAGGGAGCGAACTTGGCGGAGATGACCAAGATCGGTTTACCGGTTCCTCAGGGATTTACCATTACTACCGAGGCTTGTACACAGTACTATGAGGATGGCAAGACGATCAATGACGAGATTCGTGAGCAGATCGATGCACACATCCTTAAGATGGAAGAGATTACAGGAAAGAAGTTTGGAGATCATGAGAATCCATTGTTAGTGTCCGTTCGTTCCGGAGCAAGAGCTTCCATGCCCGGTATGATGGATACCATCTTAAACCTTGGTTTAAATGAAGAAGTAGTTAGAGTTTTGGCTGAGAAGTCCAACAATCCAAGATGGGCTTGGGACTGCTACAGAAGATTTATCCAGATGTACTCCGATGTAGTTATGGAAGTAGGTAAGAAGTACTTCGAAGAGCTTATCGATGAGATGAAGGCAAAGAAGGGCGTTACCCAGGACGTTGACCTTACTGCAGAGGACTTACACGAGTTGGCTGAGCAGTTTAAGGCAGAGTACAAGTCCAAGATCGGTTCCGACTTCCCCTCCGATCCTAAGGAGCAGCTCTACGGCGCTATTATGGCGGTATTCAGAAGCTGGGATAACCCAAGAGCCAACGTTTACCGTAGAGACAACGACATCCCATACTCTTGGGGTACCGCTGTAAACGTTCAGTCCATGGCTTTCGGAAACATGGGTGACGATTGCGGAACCGGTGTAGCATTTACCAGAGACCCCGGTACAGGAGCAAAGGGATTGTTCGGTGAGTTCTTAACCAATGCACAGGGAGAGGACGTAGTAGCCGGTGTTCGTACTCCTATGCACATCAATGAGATGGAGCAGAAGTTCCCTAAGGCCTTCAAGCAGTTTACAGAAGTTTGTCAGATTTTAGAGAAGCACTATAGAGATATGCAGGATATGGAGTTTACCGTAGAGCACGGAAAGCTGTATATGTTGCAGACCAGAAACGGTAAGAGAACCGCTCAGGCAGCATTAAAGATTGCTTGTGATTTAGTAGATGAAGGAATGCGTACCGAGGAAGAGGCAGTTGCTATGATTGATCCTCGTAACCTGGACACCCTTCTTCACCCACAGTTTGACCAGAAGGCATTAAAGGCAGCTACTCCTCTTGGAAAGGGACTTGGCGCATCTCCCGGAGCTGCTTGCGGTAAAGTTGTTTTCACTGCTGACGATGCGGAAGTTTGGGCAGCACGTGGAGAAAAGGTAATCCTGGTTCGTTTAGAGACTTCTCCTGAGGATATCACCGGAATGAAGGTGGCTCAGGGTATCCTGACCGTTCGTGGCGGTATGACCTCTCACGCAGCCGTAGTAGCAAGAGGAATGGGAACCTGCTGTGTATCCGGACTTGGCGACATTGTCATGGACGAGGCAAATAAGAAGTTTACTTTAGGCGGAAAGACCTTCCACGAGGGAGATTGCATTTCCCTGGATGGTTCTACCGGAAATGTTTACGGGCTTTCTTAATGAGTCGATCTTAGCCCGTGCGCAAAAAAACGGGATTGCGGAAATCCACGTTCATAACCTCAGAGATTATACTTTAGACAAGTGGAGACGTGTGGACGACTATCCATACGGCGGAAGTGCGGGCATGGTCATGCAGTGCGAACCCATCGATAGGTGCATATCGGCACTCAAAGCAGAGCGCGACTACGACGAAATCATATACACCAGCCCGGACGGAGAACTATTTGATCAACACGCCGCTAACGAATTATCACTCAAGGGCAACATGATTATCCTTTGTGGACATTACAAAGGAATCGATCAACGAGTACGCGACCACCTCATTACACGCGAAATCAGCATCGGCGACTATGTGCTGACGGGCGGAGAATTGGCTGCCGCCGTCATAGCCGACGCAATTGTCAGACTAATTCCCGGTTCTATCAGCGATGAACAAAGTGCTTTGAGCGACTGCTTTCAAGACGATATGCTGGCGCCGCCTATCTATACGCGCCCCGCGGAGTACAAAGGATGGAAAGTGCCCGAAATCCTGCTAAGCGGCAATGAGGCAAAGATACGCCAATGGGAATTAGATCAAGCCATGGAACGTACCCAAAGATTACGTCCAAACTTATTATTGAAGAAGTAAAGCTTTTCATACTGAATATTAGTTTGTTTAGTTATATACGAGAGTGACAGTTTATGATGCAGAAAGACATCACAAACTGTCACTCTCGT
>ERZ773197.383-NODE-383-length-35626-cov-7.750555_pt1 | contig 35626 bp, 30 predicted proteins | sample MGYA00580999_ERZ773197 | MGnify/ENA primary metagenome ERZ773197 (study PRJEB29015, sample SAMEA2738166) | human oral metagenome | biome: human oral; feature: human-associated habitat; material: saliva | place: China | collected 2185 ...
GGCTGGAGAAAAATCTTCTATGTTCGGCTGGGACTAGATTGTCTTCAGAAAGAAAACTCATTGCCGAACGGTGGGGCACATTTCCGGGCTGGAGAAAAATCTTCTATGTTCGGCTGGGACTAGATTGTCTTCAGAAAGAAACTTATTGCCGGACGGTGGGGCACATTTCTGCACCGGAGAAAAACTCTCTCTTGGGTTGATTGAAACTAGCCCTCTTCAAAGAAGCCTAAAATTAAGATGCCTAAAACCGCCAGTCCAACGGCAAGGTACTGGGCTTTGCTAAGCTTTTCTTTTAAGAAGATTCTGGCCCAGATTACGGAGAAGAGGCAGTAGCTGGAAATCAAGGGTGCGGAGGCAACAGCATTTGCTCCAATGGCATAGATATAGGTGAACTGACCTATTGTTTCGCAGACGGCAGCTAAAAATTTCGGTCCTTCCGTAGGAAGGCTGAACTTGGTCTTTTTTACAAAAACCAAATAGAAGAAGAGGCAGACTGCCAGAGTACAGAAGGTGTATTCATAGGCTACATTTGCAGAGGCTTCCGGAATTTTTTCCAGAACCACCGCGTCTAAAAATGTACCCAGTCCGTCAATGATGCAGTAAAAGATGGGGAAGAAAATGGCGATAAAGCTGTTTACATATTTATCCTCCACCTTTTCCTGCATCTTTTTTCGTTCCGCATCCTCACGCTTTTTTTGCAGATAGGAAAGCAGGTAAATGGCAAAAAGAATCAAAAGAATGGCAAAAAGCTGGGGTAGTGCCAAGACCTGCTTTAGAAAAATAAAGGAAAGTAGAGCGGCCACCGCACCGGAGGTATTGCAAATGGGGGAGGAGACGGAAAGCTCAATATAGCGCAATCCGATATAGCCTAAAAGCATGGAGGAAATATAAAGAAAGGAAACCGGCAGATAGGCAATGAGGATTTCCTTGGTAAAGCTTACGCCATGAAATAAAACTTGAACGGTGGCATGGGCACCCATAACCAGTCCCACCACCATAAGCATTTTCAAATGACTATCCTTATCCTTGGCAGGGGATCCCAGCTTGGAAAAGAAATCCGAACCGGACCAAAAAAAGATAGAAATTAATGATAAAATAAACCACATATTGACTCCTTTTAAAGAATTTTCATGTTTTTTTCGCCACTTTTATATCAAATACTGATAAATAAAGATTTTAAAAATTAAAGTAAACGCTTGTTTAATTCCTAGTAAAACAATAGGAATAATAGCATGGAAGCCTTATTCTGTATAGAGATATTTAGTTGTTACACTATAAAAATTTGGATAGTTAAAAATATTATTTATTCAAATCCTACATAAATAAACGAAAATATTTGAAAAACATATATAGATATACAGCATTCTGACTAAGTATTATGATGATAAACGAGTGTCGTAACAAAACTGTGGGGCCACTCCCGGTCAGCACAGTCGTTTTTTTATGGAGGTACAATGATGTCAATTTATTGTGAGGCTAGAAATTTTGCAGAGAAATTCATTGATCCCTATAGCACAAAGGTAGATGAAGAAGGAGTATTTCCTGTAGAAGCGTTTGCGGAGATTAAAAAATCGGATTTTTTAACTCTGCTCATTCCTAAGGAGCAGGGAGGCTTAGGCTTAGGAATTCAGGAGCATGTGGAAGTTTGTAGAGCTTTTGCGAAAAGTGATGCAACAACCGGACTTTGCTACATGATGCATAATGTGGCTTTGACAGTAGTTTTATCTCGAGGAAGTGAAGAGATGAAGCAGAGAATTGTCAAAGAAGTGGTAGAAGAAAGAAAGCTTCTGGCTCTAGCCTACAGTGAGCTGGGAACAGGAACCCATTTCTATATTTCCGATCTAAAGGCGGAAAATGATGGGGACAAGAAGCTCCTAAGCGGTGTAAAGAGCATGGTTACTTCTGCAGAGCAGGCTTCCTATTATCTGGTTTTAGCCCCATCAGATGTGGAAGGAGCTATTGATAACTGGTTAGTTCCTCTGGAGACGCCGGGATTAAAGTTTGAACAAAATACCTGGCATGGTCTTGGGATGAGAGGAAATGTTTCCTGCCAGATGCACTTGAACAAGGCGGCTGTTTCTGTAAATAATAGAATCGGTGAGGAAGGTGCCGGACAGGAACATGTATTTAATGTTGTAGCGCCCTTCTTCATTGCAGGACTTGCAGGTGTATATTCCGGTCTTGGGGAGCATATGTTAGAGGTAAGTATTGCCCATGCAAAGGAAAGAAAATATACTTCCGGAACTTCTTTGGCAGAGATTGAAACCGTTCAGATTCATCTGGCGAAGATGTACAATCTGGTAAATTCCTCTGTTTGCACAGCAAAGGAAGCGACCAGAAGTGCTGCAGCAGGAGAAGCAGATGCTTTGGCAAAGATTTTGTCCGCTCGTATCATTGCCTGCGAAATGGTTATTGAAGCCGGAAGACTGGGCATGAGAGTTGGAGGCGGAAAGGCTTATAACAAGGCCGGCAGCATGGAAAGACTCTTAAGAGATGCCTATGCAGGACAGATTATGGCACCCAGTGCAGACGTACTGACCGTTTGGCTCGGAAAAGCCATTACAGGTTTGCCTTTAGTATAAGTTTTTAAAGCTTTAAGAAAGGGAGAGAGGAACACCAACTCTTCCTTTCTTTGATTATTTGCCGGATGATATCAAGAAAAGAGGATAAAATGGAAAAGATAAAGTTAGGGGCAGTCATTTATGCGCCAAAGGTAACCGTTATTTGGGGAATTATTCAGGAGTTTTTCGAGAAGGAAAATTGTCCTATTGAACCGGTTTTTTATAAGGATTATAAGAGTCAGGTGGACGGACTGATGAGTGGGGAAATTGATATTGCCTGGAACTCTCCTTTGGCCTGGCTGGACAGTTATTTACGCAGCAAGGGAGAATGTTTAAACGGCTCCATGCGTGATACGGATCAGGATCGTAAAAGCTACCTGGTGGTAAGAAAGGACAAGGGCTATCAGACTATTTCGGATATCAAAGGAAAGACTATCGGATTTGGCGCCTATGACTCTCCTCAGGCACGTTTGATTCCCATTTATCATCTGCATAAGAATGGATTGGAGTTTGAAAAGGACTATACGGAAAAGCGCTTTGATATCGGTCTTGGCCTCCATGGAGACCATGTGGGAGGAGAGCTGGATGCGGCAAAGGCTATGCTTTCCGGTGAAGTAGACGGAAGCTGGATGCTGGATTTAAACTACAAGGCTTGGATTTTAGACGGAACCTTGGATGAAGCACAGGTGCAGATTTTATCCGAGACAGATTTCTTTGACCATTGCATTTTCACCGGAAGAGCAGATTTTTCTAAGGAAGCCTTTGCTCATTTTACAGAGGTTTTGCATAAAATGGATTATAAGAATCCCGCCCATAAGGAAATGATGGACATGGAAGGTTTGAAGGCTTGGGTACCGGGAAGAACCAAGAATTTTGAGCAGATTAAGAAGGCTAATGAGTACCTGCATTTTTTTGAGAAGGAGAATGCATGAGTAAGCACTTTCTCCCCTTTACCAGCTCCCTAATTGGGAGTATGCCAAGAACTAAGGAATTGCTTTCGGGAAAACGTCGCCTGCAAAACGGACAGCTTTCCCAAGAGGATTATGAGGCCATACTTCTCAGAGAAACGGAAGAAGTGATTCGTTTGCAGGAAAGAAACGGAGTAGATATTCTTACCGGGGGAGAGTTAAGCCGGGACAATTACGTTTCCTTTGTGGCGGAAAAGCTGGAAGGCGCCGATATGATGAGCATGGCAGACATGCTGCCTTACATGGAGGATAAGCAGGGCTTTGAAGAAATTCTGGATACCTTGGATGTGCCGGCAGTCAGTATCAAAAATGCCATTTGCACCGGGAAAATCAAAAGAAAGGAAAGTCTTTTAAAGGAAGAAATCCTTAGAATCCGGCAGTTTTCGGATAAGGAGCTTAAAGGCGACTCTTCCCGGCCCTTACCTGATGACTCGTTCCATGTGGCTTCCGGCTCTTTCCTCCAAGGCTTATGACAGCAAAGAAGAGCTGGGAAAAGATGTAGTGGCTCTTTTAAAAGAAGAGATTGAAGAACTTAGGCAAATGGGGGTATCGGTGATTCAGTTGGATGAGCCGGTGCTTACGGAGGTGGTTTTTAGCAAGGGAAAAACCAGATCCTTTATGTGTGCCGCCTTGTCGGAGAAGAAAGACCCTACAGAGGAGTTGGAGTTTGCCACTTCTTTATTGAAGGAAGTGGTGGATTTTATGAAGGAAAAGGAGCTTTGTAGCGTTCTTCATGTTTGCAGGGGCAACTGGAGTAAGAACGAGGGAATCCTTTTAAGCGGATCCTATACGCCATTGGTTCCTCTGTTTGCCAAGGTACTTCCTTCGGTTTTGGCTCTGGAATACTCCACCAAGAGGGCAGGAGACTTATCCTCTCTTTTGGAAAATGAAGTAATTAGAGAGAATTGTATTTTGGGATTAGGTGTGATAAATCCGAGAATTGATTTGGTAGAATCCGGGGAAAGCATAGTACAACGGGCAGAAGAGGCTTTGCAGTATTTGCCAAAGGAAAGAGTATGGTTAAATCCGGACTGCGGCTTTGCTACCTTTGCCAATCGGCCTGTAAATGAATTTCCCTGTATTGAGGCGAAGTTACAGGAGTTAAAGAGGGCGCAGGATTTTTTACGGAAAAAATATTCCTAACAGCTTGAAGATACCGGAAACTTCGTATCGGCAGTAGGATTTGAATCTATTTGAAATTCTTGTAAGGAGGAAGTCTGTGGAAAAGCATGAATATGAAATGTATCATCAAGACTTACGCTATCGTGGTATTGTAAGGCAGGATGGTCGGGTTCAGGTCTATATGCAAAATCATTGCATAGATTCTTCTAAGGAAATGGAGTTTGACAGCAAAAAAGATACGGATACCTCCGTGAATCTTTTCTGTGCAGGCCTGCTTTCCGGAGTTCTTCATGGCATTTGCAGTTTTATGAAGAAGGAAGGGAATCCTCTGGAGGATGTGGAAGCCAAGGCGAGGGTGGTTTTAGACCACCCTCTATCCTATTTAGGGGTAAAGGGCTACGAGGAAACACCCAGAATCTCTAAAATAACCATAGACCTGTATTTCTATAGCTTTTTGGAAGAGGAAGAGGCGATAGGGCGCTGTAATGAGGCTTTGAAGAAAAACATTTTGTATCAAAGTCTGTCTTCGGCAATAGAGATAGAGCTGCATTACCATATTTCGCTTTAATAGATCGGGATTTTTGTAGACTTCTTCATGGCAGTATTTGCTTTTTCTTTTCATCAGCTTTCGATGTTTTTACAAAACTTGTGCAGTTTAGGCCTCTATGTTAAAATGGCAAAGGAAAAGGAGGTCTATTTCCATGAGTGATTATAGAGAGAAGAAGAATGCCCGCCTGCTAATGGCGATACACGGTTTACAGGCTGAGCCTAATCAGCAGTGGGAAGACCGTCTGATGGATGCGTTGAATCATCATACAGAATTTTATGTTCCTATGCGAACTGTTGGAGAGGGACAGGAAAGAAAGCCTGCTTTTGCCGTAGTAGAGGATAAGGATCATAATCATTTTTATGTTTTGTTTACTTCACAAGAAAAGGCAAAGCATTGGACTAAGGGCCTGGAAACCCATGCCGTTTTAAGCTTCCACCAGGTAGCTTCCATGGCTTTGGGGGATCCCAGAATCTCCGGCTTTGTGATTAATATGAATACCGAAAACTTTATCCTGTGGCGTCAGTTTATCGTAAATTGCTTCCACCAGAATCAAGCGCATTTGATGGGACAGGATCCGGTGCAGGTTTCCTATGCTATTGAGTTTTCCGACCCGGTGGGAGACACCAAGGAATTAGAAGAGGCTCTGGCAGAGTATATGCGGGATGACCAGAATGTTATGGCTGCATACTTGGTGGGAGCTCGTCAAAATGATAAGGAGTTTAATGTTTGCATCGTTAATCATGTAGGCAGTATTCAGCCAAGCTTCTCCAACATTTCCGTATTGGGAAGAGATTTTGGCGGAAATACGCCTCTGGCGGTAATGTCTTATCAGAATAAGAAGGCGGAAGACGCTGTAAAGGACAGATTACCCTTTTACAGAAGACCTTTCGTGTTATAAGCCGGGAAAAGATCCTATATATGACAGAAGATAGAGGAGAAGAAGAAATAAAAGTAATCTTGAATATAAGTATTCTGTAATATAGGGTTATCAGACAAAACAGAATAAACATCAGAAATAGAAGAAAATCCAATCAGGAGTCCGTTTTTTCGGACTCTTTTTTTGTTAGCATAAAGCGGTATTAGATAAAACGAATAAAATAGAACAAAAATAAAAACAAACATTTATTCGAGAATATCTATTTACAAAACAAATGTACTGTTTTATAATATGGAAAAGCTAATCCGAAAGGAAGCGAGGAGGAGAAAATGATGAAGATTACGTTAAAAACTTTTGAGATATTTGTTGCTTGTATGCTGGGATTCGGTCTGGTGGGGATGCTGTCTATCCTTCCTCAGGTAAGATGGATGGCGTATTTTGCCGTTGTAGCTTCTCTGTTCTTTTTATGGCAGATTGAGGAAGAAAAGAAGAGAAGAAAGAAAAAAATACAGTTCTATAAGAAGATGGGAAAGATTATTGCTCGTAGGCTCCATGAAAGTGCCTAGATGGATGGGGCAGATATAAGCTTAGCCTTTGAATAATGCGTGATACTTTGCTTTAAATAAGTAAGCATGAGAAATATCGAAATGTATATAGAGATTTTTTAAAGCGGAAAAGCTCTTGGAAGGTCTTTGAGAAAAGAAAAAAGTTGCTCGAAGGAGCAACTTTTTTTGAACTCATATTCATAATGACTGCCCTGCGATACGCAAGACATCTTGATTATTCAGCTGCGATTGCTCCGGTTGGGCATGGCTCTTCGCAAGCGCCGCAATCGATGCAAGTATCTGGATCTACAACATACTTTGTTGGGCCCTCAGAAATTGCCTCTACTGGACATACTGCTGCACATGCTCCACAGCTTACGCACTCATCACTAACTACGTGTGCCATAATGGTTCCTCCTTTTTAATGATAAATAGACTAAGTGTAACTTCACCTCCCAGTAAAGTCCTCTATATTCTAAAGCATTTGCGGAATATTGACAAGAATTTCTCAGAATTCCCTTGTTCAAAATAAAAACCAGCGGATTTTAGATTATGTTCTTATATTTGAAAGTAAATGTGTCAACACTGTTGACACTATTGACCGGTTTATAGACAATGTGCAGAAATGAAATACGAACTATAGGAAACAATATGCAGGAATGGAAAAAACCATAGCCGAAAGCCAGGGAATCCAGTATACTAAGTCCTATGATTTTAAATATCTCTAATCTAAGTAAGTCCTATGTAGGGCAATCAGTATTGAAGGAAGTATCTTTTCATCTTGAGGAAAAGGAAAAGGCAGCCATTGTGGGAATCAATGGTTCCGGAAAGACTACGTTACTCCGCTGTATTCTGGGAATTGAGGAGGCAGATGAGGGGGGGATTGCATTTTCCAAAGATAAGAAGATGGCTTACCTTGCGCAGCAGCATGCGGATATGGAGCAGGAGGACGAAGAATACGAGTCTCTTTCCGGAGGGCAGAAGACCAAGAAGAGATTGGAAGAAATCCTGATGGAGAAGCCCGATCTCTTAATTTTGGACGAGCCTACCAACCACTTGGATATCGGCTCTATTCAGTGGCTGGAGAAGGTCCTAAAACGATATGACGGGGCTGTTCTTTTGGTGTCCCATGACCGATACTTTTTAGATAAAATCGTGACGAAGGTAATTGACCTGGAACGGGGAAAGGCCCGGATGTATCTGGGAAATTACACCGCCTATGCGGAGAAGAAGAAAATGATTCGGGAGGCGGAAAGAAAGGCCTACGAGAATCAACAGGCGGAAATCAAACATCAGGAAGCGGTTATCGAAAAGCTAAAGCAGTTCAATCGGGAAAAAAGCATTAAGAGGGCGGAGTCTCGAGAAAAGCTTCTGTCCAAGGTGGAGCGACTGGAGCAACCGGAGGATTTGCAGAATGAGATGCGACTTTTGTTTATGCCAAGGGAAGCCTCCGGAAATGACGTCTTGATTGCGAAAGATCTAGGAAAAAGTTTTGATGGGAAAAGGCTGTTCTCCCATGGAACTTTTTCCATTCAAAGAGGAGAGCATGTAGCGGTAATCGGAGATAACGGTACCGGAAAGACTACACTTTTAAAGATTTTAAATGGGCTGATTCAGGCGGATGAAGGAGAGTTTCGTCTGGGCTCCAAAGTGAAGATTGCCTACTATGACCAGGAGCATGCCGTTCTTCATATGGAGAAAACCCTGTTTGATGAAATTCAGGACACTTATCCTGATATGAACAACACCCGGGTTCGTAATGTACTGGCGGCCTTTCTATTTACAGGAGATGATGTATATAAAAAAGTGGGGGACCTTTCCGGTGGAGAAAGGGGTAGAGTGAGCTTGGCAAAGCTTATGCTTTCCGATGCCAACTTCCTGATTTTGGACGAGCCTACCAACCACCTGGATATTCAGGGAAAAGAAGTTCTGGAAGAAGCTATCTGTAACTATGAGGGAACGGTTTTATATGTTTCCCATGACCGATATTTTATCAACCAAACAGCCACAAGAATCCTGGAGCTTTTTTCCAATCGTTTTGATAATTATATTGGAAATTACGACTATTATCTGGAAAAGAAGGAAGATGTCAGAAGCTATGGTGACAGCCTTCAAAAGGATACAGTACAAAACACTTGGGTAGACCCTGAGGAATTAAAGAAGGCGCAGGAGAAAGAGGCTGCCAAGCAGGATTGGGCGTCTCAAAAGGAATTTGCCGCAAAGAAAAGAAAATGGGAGACCAGCCTGAAAAAAGCAGAGGAAGAAATTGCCCGCTTGGAAGAAAAAATTACGGAACTCTCCACTGCCATGGAAGAGGTGGGAAGTGATGCAGGCAGACTGATGGAGCTCCATAAAGAGCAGGAAGCCGCAGAAGCTTCCCTACAGGAGCAATATGCCATCTGGGAAGAAAGCTCCTTGGCATTGGAAGAGCTGGAAGAGGGATAAATAAGGGACTGTAAAATCAAAATATTTTCGAAAATTCTTTATTATTTTGATTTTTACAGCTCTTTTTTTTTTTACAAAAGCATTCCCTGGATTCAAGCGAAAACCAAATAAGCAGTTTCTCATAGTACCATTTTGGGATGAAGGCAGTCTGAGCCCGTGGATACTTGCGAAAAACAAATGTAATGCCGTTTTTCGCTTAGTATCCCCTACGTGGCGAGGCTAGCGGGAGCGTGCCTGAATACCAAAAGTGGTACTATGAGAAACGGAGGGCATATCGTTTTTCGCTTGGTCCCCCTTACTCTACATCCTTCATACTTAAGGAAATCTTCTTCCTAGCCACATCCACAGACAAGACCTTCACCTTCACTATATCCCCAAGCTTTACCACATCCAAAGGATGCTTCACAAATTTCTTGGACAGGGCGGAAATATGCACAAGGCCGTCCTGATGCACCCCGATATCCACAAAGGCACCGAAGTCAATGACATTTCTCACGGTTCCCTGTAGAACCATGCCTTCTTTTAAATCTTCCAGTTCCAGCACATCCTCTCGAAGGATGGGGGCGGGAACATCTTCTCTTGGGTCTCTTCCCGGCTTTGCCAAAGCTTCAATAATGTCCTTTAAGGTATATTCTCCTACGGAAAGTTTCTGCTCTACGCCCTTTAATCCACCGGGGAGAGAAGAAAGGATTTTTCCCATTTCCTTGCCTTTTCCGGAGAGGAGTTCATTCTCCGCAATTCCCGCTAATGCCAGCATTTCCTTCGCTACACTGTAGGATTCGGGATGCACGGAGGTCATATCCAAAAGCTCTTTTCCCCCACGGATTCTGAGGAATCCGGCACTCTGCTCAAAGGCCTTTGGTCCTAACTTGGCCACCTTTAAAAGCTCTTTTCGAGACTTAAAGGCACCGTTTTCTTCCCGGAAAGCCACAATATTTTTGGCAATGGTCTTGCTGATTCCGGAAATGTAGGAGAGGAGAGAGGCGGAGGCGGTGTTTAAGTCTACCCCTACCTTATTTACACAGTCCTCCACTACCTTGTTTAACTGCTCTGTAAGCTTACTTTGGTTCATATCATGCTGATACTGTCCCACGCCGATGGACTTGGGATCAATTTTCACAAGCTCCGCCAAGGGGTCTTGCAAACGCCTTGCCATGGAGGTGGAGCTTCTTTCTCCCACATCAAAATTGGGAAATTCTTCTGTGGCAAGCTTGCTGGCAGAATAGACGGAGGCCCCTGCTTCATTGACAATCACATATTTTACAGGGCTCTTTTGCTCCTTTAAATAATCTGAAATCACTTTTTCCGACTCTCTGGAGGCGGTTCCATTTCCCAAAGCGATAATATCCACATGGTGCTTTTGAATCAGCTGGTGGATTTTTGCCATAGACTCCTTCACCTGGTTTTTAGGAGGGGTGGGATAAATGACGGTGGTATCCAGTACCTTTCCGGTGGCATCCACCACGGCGATTTTACAGCCGGTACGAAAGCCCGGATCCCAGCCCAGCACGACCTTTCCGGTAATGGGTGCCTGCATCAAAAGTTGCTTTAAGTTATCGGAGAAAACCAGGATGGCTCCGTCCTCCGCCTTTTCTGTCAAAATGTTTCGGATTTCCGTCTCAATAGAGGGGGCAATCAGACGCTTGTAGGAGTCGGCAATGGCTTCCTCCAGGTAAGGTCTGCATTTTCCTTTCTTACTGACTTGCATCTGCTCTTCTATATAATGAAGGATTTCTTCTTCAGGAAAACGGAGCTTTACGCTGAGAATTTTTTCCTTTTCCCCACGATTTAAAGCCAAAATACGGTGTCCCGGAATGGATTGCACTTTTTCCTCGTAGGAGAAGTAATTTTCATAGGTCTTACTTTCCGGCGTTTCCTCCTTTTCCTTTAGAGAGGAGCAAATGAAGCCCTCCTTCAGGCTCTTGTTTCGAATCCATTCTCTTAAGCGCGCATCCTCGGAGAAGTCCTCCGCCAAAATATCCTTGGCGTAGTTTAAGGCATCGGTAGCAGTCAGCACTTCTTTTTCCGGAGAAATATACTTTTCCGCCTCTGCTTCCGGATTAGCACAGGGGAGAAGAAGAGCCTTCGCCAGTTCTTCCAGCCCCTTTTCTCTGGCAATCATGCCTCTGGTTCTCCGCTTTGGCTTATAGGGAAGGTACAGATCCTCCAGACGAACAGCGGTATCTGCGGCCAGGATTTCCTTTTTCAATTCCTCTGTTAACTTTCCCTGCTCCTCAATACTATGGAGAATACTTTCTCTTCGCTCCTCCAGCTTTCGAAGATATTGCAGCTTTTCCTCCAGATTTCGTAGCTCTTCATCATTTAAACCGGAGGTCAGCTCCTTACGATAGCGGGCAATAAAGGGGACGGTGTTTCCTTCATCCAAAAGCTGTACCGCTGCCTCTACCTGTTTTTTCTTTAAGGACAAATCCTCGCTGATTTTCTGAATAATATCCATTTTTTTGCTCTTCTCCTTTTTTTGATTTCTTCCTTGTAGGATGCTGTCATATACTTGAAAAACGCATTTCTTTTATTAAGGAAGAAATAGCTTTTTTATGTTCCAAAACTGCTTCAAAAAGTCTGCCTAAGTATACAATAGCTTTGTTTTTTCCGAAAGAGAATCGCCGAGATTTTCCCGAAGAGGCCTGGAATCGCCGAGATTTCCCGAAGAAACAATTGCTTTCCAAGATAAACCTATTCCAGGCTTTTTCCTGTGTACGATAGAAAAAAACCGTGCACAGCGTTATACTGTAAAAGAATACTGTGCACAGCTTTATCCTGAAAAAGAAAACTAATCACAGTGTTATACTGTAAGAAAAACTATTTACAGAGTTACGCGAAAAGACAAGTTGAGTTTGAGTGAAGGGAAAGGAGATTCTATGGAGTTTCGTAAAATCGGAGAGGATTATGTGGTACGTTTAGACAGGGGAGAGGAAGTGATGGAATGCCTGACAAGCCTTTGTGAGAAGGAAGGCATTGCCTTAGCAAGTATTTCCGGTATCGGTGCTTCCGATTGTATGGAAGTGGGACTTTATAATGTGCACGAGAAGAAATACTATCCCAAGGAGTTTACCGGGGAAATGGAGATTACTTCCCTCCTTGGCTCTGTCACGGAAAAGGACGGAAAGCCCTATTTGCACATCCATGCCAATGCCTGTGACGAAGAGCTTCGTGGCATCGGAGGACATTTGAAAAAATGCAGAATCTCCGGAACAGGAGAAATCTTCCTGCATACCCTGCCCGGCAAGGTGGGAAGACAGGAAGATTTAAAGGGGCAGACAGGACTGAATGTTTTTGCCTTTGAATAAACTGTTCCGGCTTGGCATTCGGAAAGAACAGCTCTTGGATAAAGTTTCGGAAAATGTCTTGCCATGCCAAGACTCGATTTACTGTATCGGAAGAAAAACAGTCTGAAATGCTGTTAGAATTGACTAACCTCGTGCTTTTATGGGAAACTCCTTAAGAGCAGTGAGGGAGTAGCATACGCGAAAGCGCAACAAGTCAACATACTGGCGGGAAACCTGGCTTGTTTTAAAATGCGAGACTCATGTATAACGCAAGCTATACATGGAGTCTGTCATAGGATTTTTAAGGTATAGCGAGCAATCGTTATACCTTTTTGTTTTTTGGCGAGTACCGCTAATGCATCGTGGGGATCTCATTTTTCCTGCGTGTTAGCGGTGAAGTGCGGGAGTTCTCGTAGTGTAGGAGTAGTGTAGAAGAATCACAGGAACAGGATTCGATTTGGGCTTAGAATCAGAAATCAAAAGTCAGGAGCGTTATGAAGTTTATTATCAATAGTTTTTTATTGGGAGCAGGTCTTGCCATGGATGCGGTTACGGTTTCCATGGCAAATGGTCTTGCGGAAAAAGGAATGCAGGAAAAGAAGAGGTGGTCTATTGCGGGAGTATACGGCTTTTTCCAGTTTTTAATGCCCCTTTTGGGTTGGATTATGGTACATTGTTTGTTGAAGTATTTTCAAAAGCTGGAAAGTCTGATTCCCTGGATTTCTCTAGGGCTCCTGCTTTATATCGGCGGGAAAATGCTGATTGCCGGAATACAAAAGAAGGAGGAAGAGGCGGAATCTATTCTGACAAAAAGGGATTTACTGCTTCAGGGAATCGCCACCTCTATTGATGCTCTCTCTCTGGGCTTTACCATCGCCCATTTTACGTTGATGGAGGCGGTTCTGGCTTCTTTGATTATCGGAGGGGAAACCCTCATCCTATGCTACTTTGCCATCGGTATCGGGAAAAAATGCGGAACGATTCTTTCCAATAAGGCAGAAATTTTAGGGGGCGTGATTTTGATTTTGATTGGATTGGAAATATTTTTCTTTTAAGATACGGACTTGGGAATCGTAAGCCCATGATGAATTGTAAGAAGGGAAATAGGGAATAAAACAGGAAATAAAACAGAAAATACAAAAGAAATTAAAACAGGAAATGATGGAATAAAGAAGAGGTTGCTGAAATGGAAGAAGCGAAGATCAAAAAGAAAAGACAGTTTAGCGGAGGGGAGGACCCCTTTGCCAAAGCGCTTCTTTCTTGGTATGACGAAAATAGGCGGATTCTTCCCTGGCGTGAAGAGCCGGGAGCCTATCACACCTGGCTTTCCGAAATTATGTTACAGCAGACTCGAGTGGAGGCGGTAAAGGGCTATTATGCTCGCTTTTTAGCGGCATTACCGGAAATTTCGGACTTGGCGGATGCGGAGGAGGAAAAGGTTTTAAAGCTTTGGGAGGGACTGGGCTATTATTCCCGGGCGAGAAACCTCCAAAAGGCGGCGAAGACAATTATGACGGAATATGCCGGGGAGATGCCGAAAACTTTTCAGGAATTAAAGAAGCTTCCCGGTATCGGAGAGTATACCGCCGCGGCCATTGCCTCCATTGTTTATAAGGAAGAGATTCCTGCCCTGGATGGAAATTTACTTAGGATTTTTTCTCGTTTAACAAGCTACCAAAAGGTGGTGTTGGAGCCGGAGGGAAAGAAGCTTGCTTTTTTGTATTTTCAGGAGAAAATGAGGGGTATTGACCCGGGGGATTTTAACCAGGCTTTAATGGATCTTGGCTCCGGAGTTTGTCTTCCCAAGGGGGAGATTGGCTGTAAGTCCTGTCCTTTGGAAGCCTTTTGTAGCAGTGCCAAGACGGGAACCCCTTCGGATTTTCCTAAGCTTCCGGAAAAGAAGAAAAGAAAAGTGGAGCAGTACAGCATTTTCCTGATAAGGCATCAGGAGGAGCTAATGCTGAAAAAACGGGAAAATAAAGGCCTTTTGGCAGGGCTTTACGAGTTTTATAAACAGGAAGGGCATTGCTCGGAAAAGGAAGCCTTGGAAGCTGTGGAAAGCTTAGGCTTACGTCCCATACGGATTAAAGCTTTAGGTGAGGCGAAACACATTTTCACCCATAAGGAGTGGGAAATGATAGGCTATGAGGTCTATTGCGGAGACTTTCAGGGAGAAGGACAGCAAGAGGGACAACAAGAAGGACAGAAAGAAGAAAATTCCGTCATTTTAAGGGAAAGCTTAATCCCGGAGGAGAGCAGCAAAGCTAAGAAGACAGTGGCTAAAAAAGCAAGAGCTAAGAAGCTTTGGGAAAAACAGGGCTATCGCTTTTATAGTAAGGAAGAAATTCAGGGAGAACTCAGCATTCCTTCAGCATTTGCCTACTACAAGCAGTTTTTATAAAATCAACAGAATAAAATTTAATTCGGAGTAAGAAATTACGTAGTTAATTTATGCTATGATTAAGCAGGATTTTAGATAAAGGAGAGGCAAGGCGACCGGTCTAAGATTAAGGAAATAGCACTATGCATTCATAAGAAAAGAAAGGAGGGAAGAGATGAAAAAGTACATGGAGCTTTACCGGGAAATGCGGCAGGATATTGTGGAAGGCCGCTACGGCTTCTCGGAACGCCTTCCCTCCAAGCGCTATCTTTCCGAGGAACGGGGCATTTCCCTGATTACGGTGGAACATGCGCTGGCACTTTTGGAGGAGGAAGGGTATATTGAGGGGAAGGAACGAAGCGGTTACTTTGTTTCCTACCAGGAGGGAGATGTCTTTCCTGTTACCGATAAGGAAGAGAAAGCCGGTTTTATCGATTTTTTCAAGAGGAAAACGGCTGTTTCCCGGGAGCAAATGTCCTATCCCACCATTGCCAAAGTGGTGCGGAGAGCCATGAGCAAGTATCAGGAGGAGATTCTGGAAGCCTCCGAAATGCAGGGGAAGTTTTTTTTAAGAAGGGCACTGAAGGAATATTTGCGAAGAGGACGGGGAATTTTTGTGGAGGAAGAGCAAATGATTCTGGGCGCCGGTGCAGAGAATCTCTATGCTCTCCTTGCACAAATTCTGGGAGAAGAAAAGCGCTTTGCAGTGGAATCCCCATCCTATGATAAGATGCAAAGGATTTATGAAAGCCATGGCATTCAGCTGGAGCTCCTTCCCATGGGAAAGAACGGCATTGAAAGCGCCGCCCTGCAAAAGGCAAAAACCAAGGTGCTTCATGTGACTCCCTTCCACAGCTATCCTACAGGCATCACGGCGGATGCGTCTAAAAGGCGGGAGTATCTGGACTTTGCCCATAGAAACGGGGCGGTCATCATTGAGGATGATTATGATTCCGAATTTTCTCCTTTGGGAAAGCCGGAGGATTGTCTCTTTTCTATGGAAGCCGGGGAAAATGTCTTTTACATGAACAGCTTTTCCAAAACCATCGGTCCGGCCTTTCGTATGGCCTATCTTTTGTTGCCGAAGAAGAATTTGAAAGAAAATCTGGAGAAAATCGCCTTTTATTCCTGCTCCGTGCCGGTATTGGAGCAGTGTATTCTTACGGAGCTTTTGGAAAGCGGGGAGTTTGAACGGCATATCAACAGGGTAAGAAGAAGCAGAAGAATGACGAAAAAAGAGTAAGGATTAAGAATAAAGAGTGGAAAAAAATAAAGAAGCAATCAAGAATATTGAAATGCAAGAATGACGAAGGTATAGAGAGTAAGAAGCTAAATATTATAAAAAGGATTTAGGGTGAAAAAATGGGAAAACACGGAGTTTTATTACGGATATTTAAGCAGTATCATATCGAATGGATTTGGTATCTCAGTAAGGAAATGCGTTATTTAATCTTTTTTGCGGCAGGCATTTTTGCCCTTGACCAGCTTTTTAAACATGCCATAGACGAGGAGCCAAAAGAAAACTTTCCCAGAGATTTACCCGGATCAAAAGGTCTTGTGCAGATACGAAGAGCCCATAATCCGGGATTTTCCATGGGAAGACTGGAGAAATATCCGAAGCTGGTAAAGACCTTGTCCTTGCTTGCTACCCTCTTCCTGATTTTTGCCTTGCCCTATATGAGTATTCTTCTGGGGGACGGTTTCTTTTTGCAAAAATGGGGTACCGCCATGGTAATCGGCGGGGCCTCCTCCAATACCTATGACCGCCTGATTAAAGGAAAGGTGACAGACTATATCAATGTCCGTGTTCTCTTTTTGAAAAACGCCATCATTAACATAGGAGATATCGCCATTTATTTTGGTGGCATGCTCTATGGAATCGGCGTGATATTCGACCTTTTAAAAAATAAATAAGGAGAATGATATAGAAGGAGTGGAAATACTGACCGAGTAGTATTTTCGCTCCTTATTTTTATTTGTATAAAAATATAGAACTAAATTGTACGAAAAGAAAAGCATAAATAATAGTGGAATAAATTTCTTTTTTAAAAATAATAGTAGAAAAAACCTAATCACTTTGTTAAAATGGGAAAACAGCAGGAGAAAATCCATGAGTTTTTGACAAAATTTATGGTTTCACGAGGGAGGAAAATATGAATACTATGTTTATGCTGGTGCCCGTATTGGGCGTATTGGGTCTTTTGTTCGCTTTTTTTCAGGCACAGAAGATTCAGAAGGAAGATTCCGGTAACGAGAGGATGAAGGAAATTGCCCATGCGATTGCAGAGGGTGCACAGGCCTTTCTCTTCGCGGAATACAAGATTCTTCTTTTTTTTGTTTGTAGCCTTTTCCTTTGCATCGGCTTAGGAACAAGAAGCTGGCTTAGCGGAGCGGCTTTTGTCTTCGGCGCTTTGCTTTCCACATTGGCAGGATATTTCGGAATGCGTTCCGCAACCGCAGCCAATGTTCGTACTGCAGAGGCGGCAAGACAGTCCGGAATGAAGAAGGCTTTATCCATTGCCTTTTCCGGCGGTTCTGTAATGGGAATGTCCGTAGCAGGCTTTGGTATTTTCGGCTTGGGACTTTTCTACTACTTCACTAAGGACGTAGGTGTGCTTTCCGGATTCTCCCTGGGAGCTTCCAGCATTGCCCTTTTCGCCCGTGTAGGTGGAGGAATCTATACCAAGGCAGCCGACGTTGGAGCAGACCTTGTGGGTAAGGTTGAGGCGGGAATCCCTGAGGATGACCCCAGAAACCCTGCGGTTATTGCGGACAATGTAGGAGATAACGTAGGTGACGTTGCCGGAATGGGAGCTGACCTTTTCGAGTCCTATGTAGGTGCTTTGGTTTCTGCTATGACTTTAGGCGCACTGGCTTTTCAGGATAAAGGAATTGCCTTTCCTCTGCTTCTTGCAGGATTATCCTTACTGGCTTGTATCTTAGGAAGCTTTTCCGTAGTTATGATTGGTGGAGAGGATCCCAGTAAGGTATTAAAGACTGCCAGCTACTCTGCTGCAGTGGCAGTTATTGTTTTTGCTTTTGGACTTTCCAACTATTTCTTCGGAGATTTCCATGCGGCTTTGGCCGTTACAGCAGGATTGATTGCAGGATTATGTATTGGTGCCATTACCGAGTATTACACATCCTCCAGCTATGCACCTGTAAAGGAAATTGCGAAGCAGTCTGAAACCGGATCTGCTACCAATATCATTTCCGGTATGGCTATCGGAATGCGTTCTACAGCTATTCCTATTTTGTTGATTTCTGTAGCGATTTTTGTATCCTTCAGTCTTTTAGGACTTTACGGTATTGCTTTATCCGCTGTGGGTATGCTTTCCACAACAGCAATCACCGTTGCGGTAGATGCTTACGGCCCCATCGCGGACAATGCCGGCGGTATTGCGGAGATGGCAGGCCTGGAAGAAGGTGTTCGTAAGATTACCGACCAGTTGGATGCAGTAGGAAATACAACAGCAGCTATGGGTAAGGGATTTGCAATCGGTTCCGCAGCCTTAACAGCCCTTGCATTATTTGCATCCTATGCGGAAGCTGTACAGTTAAAGAGCATCAATGTTTTGGACAGTAGGGTATGTATCGGACTCTTTATCGGCGCTATGCTTCCCTTCCTCTTCTCTGCATTTACCATGAGTTCTGTAAGTAAGGCAGCCTTTGCCATGATTTCCGAGGTTAGAAGACAGTTTAAAGAAAAGCCGGGCATTATGGCAGGAACAGAGAAGCCTGACTACAGAACCTGTGTAAGTATCTCTACTCATGCGGCATTAAAGGAAATGATTGTTCCCGGTGTGCTGGCAGTTATTGCACCGTTGGCTATCGGCTTACTCCTTGGTGCTGAGGCTCTTGGCGGTCTTCTGGCAGGATCTTTGGTTTCCGGTGTTATGATGGCAATCTTTATGTCCAACTCCGGTGGAGCTTGGGACAATGCAAAAAAGTACATTGAAGAAGGTCACAACGGCGGAAAAGGCTCTGAAACCCATAAGGCTGCGGTTGTAGGAGATACTGTAGGAGATCCTTTCAAGGATACCTCCGGACCTTCCATCAACATTTTGATTAAGTTGATGACCGTAATTGCATTGGTATTTGCTCCGCTCATTATGACTCTTGGCGGAATTTTATAAAAGTGCTATACTATGAGGAGTATTCTTTATAAGTTGTTTATAAAGATAGGACAAAGTGGCTAAAATACTCCGATAGTTAAAAATACTTTTGTGAAAAAGAACGAAGTATTTCCTCAAGGCTTTTGGGAGAAGAGAGGGAGAGGGATGCTTTAAAACAGAAAAGCATTGTCAGATACAATAGCCATTTATCCATTTCTGTGGATAGGTGGCTTTTGTTTTTAACGAGTATTGCCGGCAAAGCCTGCGATATCCCGTTATTGACAGGGGATAAACAAAGTAGTCCTGTGTTTTTTTGTAAGTATTTTGGAGAATATGCGGATTATTCCCTTCGGAGTAGATTGCCCCATAGAAGAGGAGGCTTCGTATGAAAATCAAAATTGGCCTAGTGCCAAGACTGATCATTGCCATTATCTTGGGTATTTTGGTTGGTCAGTATTTCCCGTTGTGGTTCTGTAGAGGTATCGTTACTCTTTCAGGCATTTTCAGCAGCTTTTTAAAGTTCGTTATTCCCTTGATGATTCTTGCTTACGTTACCATGGGAATTGCAGACCTATCTCAAGGAGCAGGGAAGCTCCTCCTGATTACCGTTTGTCTGGCTTACGGCTCCACCCTGGTTGCGGGAACTGCATCCTATGTGGTATCCAGTAACCTTTTCCCCAGCTTTATGTCTCCGGACGCTTTGGATCAGATTGCAAAGACTGCGGATAATTCCGTTTCCGGATACTTTAGCATTGCTCTTCCCCCATTATTAGATACCCTTTCTGCAGTGGTATTGGCCTTTATCATGGGACTTTGCCTTTCTTCCATGAAGGGGAAGGAAATTGGAAATGACCTTTACAATACCATGAAGGATTTTTCCGGCATTATTGATAAGGTACTGCATACCGCTATTATCCCTCTGCTTCCTTTATATATCATGGGAACCTTTGTGGATATGACCTACTCCGGAAAGACCTTCGCAATTTTGAGCATTTTGTGGAAGGTATTCTTAACCGTAATCTGCATGCACTTAATCTACATCACTGTGCAGTTCTTTATTGCAGGAACCGTTGCCAAGAAGAACCCGATTACTTTAATCAAGAATCAGATTCCGGGATATACAACCGCTTTGGGAACTCAGTCCTCTGCGGCAACCATTCCGGTTAACCTGGAGTGTGCAAAGAAGGATGGAGTATCTGAGCAGATTCGTAACTTCGTGGTACCTCTCTGTGCCAACATTCATATGTGCGGATCCATGATTACTATCACAGCCTGTGCAACTGCAGTATGTCTGATGAACAACCTTCCAATTTCCATCGGAACCGTTGTGCCTTTCATTATGACTCTGGGTATCGCGATGGTGGCAAGCCCCGGTGCTCCCGGCGGTTCCATTATGACAGCACTTCCTTTCCTCTATATGATTTTCGGTAAGGAGGCAGGAGATCCTAATGGCCCCATCTGTGCCATCATGGTGGCTTTATACATCACCCAGGACTCCTTCGGAACTGCTTGTAACGTATCCGGAGACAATGCTATCGGTGTTGTGGTCAATGAGATTAACGAAAGACTTTTTGCCAAGAAGGCTTAAAGGATAAACTGTCAGTAAAAGACAAGAACGGAATATAGTGTTTTTCGGGATTTGGAAATATTTACAAAGAAATTATAAACAAATCATGAGAAATTGAAGAAAAAGGGAGTGTGTTTGTTATACTCCCTTTTTTTCTACTTTAATTTATGGTATATTTTACTAGGAAATAAAGCGATTTTTAGATAGATTTTGTCGTTTGGAATAAGCGGGGGAAAAGCAGAAGTGTTGCCCGTTGTTCTCAGGCGGCGATGGTACTGTGTTAAGTTGAAGCTATCATAAAAACACAAAGGAGAGCTTATGAACGTTTTTAACATTATCGGTCCGATTATGATCGGGCCAAGCAGTTCCCATACCGCAGGAGCGGTTCGTTTGGGAAGAGTAGTAAACAAGGTGGCAGGATCGGATGATTTTAAGGAGTTGGATATCGAGCTGTCCGGGTCCTTTGCCAGAACCTACAGAGGCCATGGTACAGACAGAGCTTTGCTTGCCGGCATTATGGGCTATCACAGCTATTCCGAGGAGATTCGTGATGCACTGCAGATTGCTAAGGATAGGGGAATAGATTATCGTTTCATTGAAAATGATATTCCCGGGGCTCATCCCAATACCGCCCGCATTCACTATGTCCTTCAGAATGGACAGGAGGGAACGGTGGAAGGCGCCAGTATCGGTGGAGGAAACATCCGGGTAGATGTGATTAACGGTTTACGGGTGGACTTTACCGGAGAAAGTAATACCATACTAGTACTGCATCGGGATAAGCCGGGCATGATTGCGCTGGTAACCCAGATTATGTACGATAAATATAAGGATTTGAATATCGGCAACTTCCGTTTAAGCCGTCCGGAAAAGGGTGGAATCGCCTTAATGACCATCGAAATAGACCAGATGCCGCCGGAAGAACTGATGGACGAAATCAATAAGCTCCCTAATGTGGAGAATGCCTTACTGATTCGTGCAATTTAGTGTTCATTAGAGCTCATTTACTATAGAGCATTTACTATAGAGCATTTATTATAGAGCATTTATTATAGAGCATTTACTATAGAGCATTTATTATAGAGCATTTATTATAGAACATTGATTAGATAGAGCATTGATTAGATAAGCTGCGAGACTATTTGGTGGTACATTGGCTACCAAAGAAAGGTCTACGGCAGGAGGAAAAAATGATTAAATACGATACAATTAAAGAAATATGTGACAAGGCAGAGGCGCGGGGAATCAAGATCAGCGAACTTTGCCTGGAAGACCAGTCAGAGCAGATGGGGCTTCCTAAAGAGGAAATCTACGAAATGATGGAGAAGAATTTCGATGTGATGGTGGACTCCGTTGGAAAGGGTGGGGATAAGAATCTCCGTTCCACTTCCGGTCTTACCGGAGGAGAGGGAGCAACCATGCTGGAATACTCTCAGAAAGCTCAAGGCGGTTTGATGGGAGAGTTTATGACCAAGGCTATCGGCAGGGCGATGTGCGTGTCCAACTGTAATGCAGCTATGGGTAGAATTGTGGCAACCCCTACTGCCGGATCCTGTGGAATCTTGCCCGGATGCCTGGTTTCCATGTATCAGGACAAGGGCTATAACAAGAAAGACATTGTAATGTCTATATTTACTGCAGCGGCTTTTGGAATGGTCATTGCCAAGCAGGCCTCCATTGCCGGCGCTGAGGGAGGATGTCAGGCGGAGTGTGGTTCCGCTTCCGGCATGGCAGCAGCATCTTTGGTGGAGCTTATGGGGGGAAGTCCCAAGGCTTGCGGAGATGCTTTAGGAATGTCCTTGGTGAACCAGATGGGCCTGGTTTGTGATCCTGTGGCAGGTCTTGTGGAAATCCCCTGTGTTAAAAGAAACGTATCCGGAGTAGTGATTGCCTTTTCCTCTGCGGATATGGCTCTGGCAGGAGTAGAGTTGAAGATTCCTGTAGATGAATGTATTGCGGCGATGAAGTCGGTAGGAGACAGCATGTCCAGCGCCTTGAAGGAAACCGCCATGGGCGGCTTGGCAGCCAGTCCAACAGGAATTCGCTTAAGAAAAGAAGTCTTCGGAGAATAAGCAATAGGGGCTATAAAATTCAAACTATTTTTATCGCCCCTATTGCTTTTCTTTATGGAGATTTCTTTTTTCTTAAGACTTATTTCTTTATACTTTTTTGACTAGCCAAGGGGAGGACTAGGGCGTACAATAGTAAACACTAACATAAAGAGAGGAAATTGAGGACATGGCGATAAATGCACAGAAGAAAATGCTACCGACAGCAACAAAGCAGAAAGGAAGAAGCGGAAGAAGCTTAAAAAGCAATTATTTTCAAAAAATTGCCCTTGGGCTTCTTTTTTCCGGTATTCTGACATTTTCTCAGGCAGGGAAAGGCTTTGCGCTGGACCGCTTTCTGGCGGGAACCTATGGAAACGGTATTCCCATCGGAGGAAAGACCATAGAGGAGGCCAAGGCCTATCTGGAAGGGGCATATAGTCAGAATTATGTCCTCTATCTTATAGGAAGAGAAAAAACGGAGGAGATTTCCGGAAAGGATATCGGCTATCATTTACAGGCAGCTAGCAATCTTCCGGAAATTTTACAGAAGGAAGCGGAAAGCGGAGCCCAGGGAAGTCCGGACCAAAGAATCGATTATTCCTTGGAAGGCAGTACCGCAAGCTATGACACCGTGAAATTGAAGGAAAAGCTGGAAGCGCTTTCCATGGTAAAGGATGCCAAGGAGACCAGAACTGCCAGCGTGGTGAAGGAAAACGGAGTCTACACCATTATTCCGGAGCAGGAAGGAAATTCTCTGAATTGGGACAGACTTTGGGCAAGGGTGGAAAGAGCTCTGCAAAGAGGAGAAAATACGATTCAGCTGTCCGATGACGGAATCTATGATGCCATCACCCAGAGAAAGGCGGATTTAGAGGGCAAGGTTGATGCCATGAATAAGCTTTCCTCTGTGACGATTGTTACCAACATTTTAGGAAATAAGGAAAGCTTGACGGGAGAGCAGCTACAGGAGATGGTTACCGGCGTGAATGCTTCCGGACTAAGCTTCGATGAAGAGAAGCTTCTGGCTTATGCCCAGTCTTTGGAAAATAAGTACGGAAATCTTGGAAATACCGTGTCCTTCCATTCTGCCAGCGGAAAAGACATTGCTATGAATACCCCCTATGGCTTACACATCAACGTGGTGGCGGAAAGGGATGCGTTACGGGCTGCCATTTCTTCCCTGCAAAGTCAGGAGAGAGAACCGGTTTATGCTTATAGGCCTGCACAGTATGCCCAGCCCCAGTTTGGAAATACTTTCCTGGAGATTGATCTGGGATTGCAGCATGTGTATTACTATGAAAATGGCGCATTGACCTGGGAGAGCCCTACGGTAACCGGGATGCTTACCGCGGATCGTGCTACCCCCAGTGGTGTATTCTTCCTAAAAGGAAAGGAAACCAACAGAACTCTGAAGGGAAAGATGGTGGACGGAAAGCCGGAGTATGAGGCTCCGGTGTCCTATTGGATGCCCTTTAACGGAAACATCGGTTTACATGATGCCACTTGGCGTTCCAAGTTCGGTGGAAACATTTATGTGAAGAATGGTTCCCACGGCTGTATCAATCTGCCGAAGAACAAGGCTGCGGAGCTTTTTGCCAAAATCCAGAAGGGATGCCCGGTAGTGGTTCATCCATAAGAGAAGGAAAGTAAGAAAGTAAGTAAGAAAGTAAGTAAGAGTGTAGTTATCGTAGGCTTAGGGCTTTCGTTAACTACACTTTTTTTAATTATCGGTACAGTTGTCAAAAGAACAATGTTCCTGCAAGCAATCCTGTATTGCACTTTGAGTTGTTGGGCTTAAGATCAAAAGAAAAAAATAATAAAAAGCTGGATAAAAAAAGGAAAATTCGTTAAGATAATGTCCTTACGAGAAAGTTCGGTGCAGTATGAAATACAGAATATAGAAAAAATGAAAAGACCTAAGCTTTGGAAAGAAAGTACAGAACTTAGGGAGTAGACAAGGTTTTTGTAGTAGAGTAGAGCATAAAAGTAGTATAGAAAAGGGGGGGGCTATGCAAACAAAGAATATTATGGTGAGAAGGTATATCGGAATGCTTTTGGGGGTGCTGGTGATTTCCATCGGTATCGCCCTGTTTAAGGAGTCTCATTTGGGAAATGACCCGATTTCCGCCTTAAATATGCGCTTGGCAGAAATCTTCGGGATTTCATTGGGACAGCAGAATATGATAGCCAATGTGCTGTTTTTCATGGTTCAGCTTGCTTTCGGACGAAAGTATATCGGTGCGGGAACCTTTGCCAACGGCATCTTGGTAGGCTATATCGTGACTTTCTTCTATGAAATATTTACAAAGCACTTCGGCTATGCGGAGGAGCATGGTTTGGTGGTACAGTTGATTTGGGTAAGCCTTGCGGTGGTGGTGACCTCCTTCGGCGTTTCTCTATACCAGACAGCGGATCTTGGGGTTGCACCCTACGATTACCTTTCCTTGGGCTTAAGAGATAAAACTAAGAAGCATTATTACGGATGCAGAATGTTAACAGACGGTTTGGCGGCTCTTGGCACTTTTCTTACCGGAGGACTGGTAGGAATCGGAACCTTGGTTTCCGCCCTTTTCCTGGGACCGATTATTCATTTCTTCGACGTGCATTTTTCCGAGAAGTGGATTGGCTATACTCCCGGCGGTGAAAAGGCGGAAGAAGAGCGGGATTTAGAGAAGGAAAGCAAAAAATAAAGAGAGAGGAAAAGTAAAGTTTAAGAGAGATAAAAAGTAAGGAATAAAAAAAGAGAAAAGCATGGAATCAAAGAAAAGAAAAATGTTAAGAAGAGAATTTTCTTATGACTAAAAAAATAGAACTATTTTACCAAAGAAGCGTAAAATTGCTTCCAAAATAAGGAAATGTCAGAATTTCGTAAAAAACACGGGATGAAAATGTAAAAACACTAGGCAGTTTTGTAAGAATGCGTTAGTGAATCTTCATCTTGTGTTTTTATTTTCGCCACATTTTCTCCCTAAAATGGCAAACTGTAACACAAACCCAAAAGGAGAGTTTATGCAGGAAGCGAATTTTACAGTAAAGAACAACAAAACAGAAGAGAGAAATTCCGTAAAGGGGAATTTAGGAAAAGCGAATCGTAAAGGAATGAGAAGAAGCGCTCTTAAATTTGGAAAGAAAGGCTTAGCCCTTGCCCTTGCTCTGATGAGTTTGAGCATGAGTACTGCTTTTACAGCTTCCGCAAGTCCAAAGGAAGAGGAGCTTTTGGTATTTTCCGAGGAGGGTGCTATCATTTCTCAGGAGGATCAGAGCACAACTTTATTTTCCGATGATGTTTTGGTGGGAGATACTGTCAGCAGAAGTCAGCAGATTGTAGATTATGCAACCCAGTATATCGGCAGACCTTATCGTTACGGCGGAGTAAGCCTTCTTCACGGATCGGACTGTTCCGGCTTCTTAATGGGAATCTTCGGACACTTCGGCATCGGTCTTCCCCATTCCTCTGCGGAGATTGGAACCTTGGGAACCAATGTGGGCTCTTTGGCAAATGCGATTCCCGGTGATGTTTTGGCTTATGCAGGTCATGTAGGAATCTATTTAGGAAACGGAAGAATGCTTTCCGCATTGAATTCCCGCTCCGGTGTAACCATTGAATCTGCAACCTACAAGCCTATAAAATCCATTAGAAGGTTCGTATAAAAATATTTTTCTTTAAAAAATAAGAAAATCGCTTATACTCTATATCATACCGCCGATATTACTATCACAAGGATAAAATTCCTAAGAAAATTATCCCTCAAATAGTTATCAAGTTCTCCTAGTAGAATGTGTGTGATAAAAAAGTCCACGAAAGTGGCAAATGCGGCAAAAAGCCCCGGAATGCTGAGCTTATCAGCGTCCCGGGGCTTTTTGTATCCGGATATTTTCGGAAAGTCTTACTGAATTCTGAAAAACTCTTACAGTTCTATGGACGGTATTGCATTTGCCCTCGAAAAGCTGATAAGCTAGCGGGGTTAAAGATGATGGAGGAAGTATGGAATTTCAGAAGAAAGGGCGAAGAGTCGCCGTCCTGACCGTCCTGTCGTTAAGCCTGCTTTTTGGACAAAGCGTAAGCTATGCCGCAGGCCCCGGGGACAGTCTGGGAAAAAATGCAGGGAACAGCACAGAAAGCAGTACGTCAAGCAGTACCAACAATTCGAGCCAGAGTAACAGCTCCTCTTCGGGAGCTTTAGATTACTCCGGCTGGTACGGTTATACCAACGCGGACGGCTCCGATTTAAAGTATCTGGAGAAGGGAACCGAGGTTTCCAAGTTCCAGAATGAAAACGGCCCCATTGACTGGGATGCGGCGAAGAAGGACGGATTGGACTTTGTCATGATTCGTATCGCTTACGGTACCAAGGAAGACGCCTATTTCGATGAGAACGTAAAGGGTGCCCAGAAGGCCGGTATTAAGGTGGGAGCCTACCTTTGCTCCACCGCGAAAAATATGGACGATGCCTTGGCAGAGGCCAAGCTTACCGTAAAGAAAATTAAGCCCTATAAGTTTGAATATCCGGTGGCCTATGACCTGGAGGTCGGCTCCATGCTTTCCGACGGCCTTACAAAGGAAGGGCTTACCGCCATGACCAACGCCTATTGTAAGAGGGTGAAGGATGCGGGATTTATTCCTATGGTCTATGCCAATAAAACCTGGCTGACCAAGCACATGAATTTATCGGATTTACCCTATGACGTGTGGTTTGCGGCCTATCCCTTGGATCGGGTGTATCGTCCGGTAGAGGGAAGTGCAACTACCATTTGGCAGTCCAGTGAAAAGGGTGTGGTGCGAGGTATCAAAGGACTGGTTACCACGGAATTTTCCTGGAAGGCTTACGGTGGAGGCAACCCCTCCGAGAAAAATGCCGGAAAGTCCGGCAGTGCTTCCGGGAACAACTCCAACAATGGCGGAAATTCTTCTAATGATTCCTCCAACAACGGAAAGAACAGCAACAATTCCAATAACGGAAATTCCGGAAAGAATGGCGGTAATAAGAACGGCAACAATTCCGGCGGTGCTTCCGGAAACAGCTCTTCCAATGGAGGCAACACAAGCCTGAATAAGGAAGAAAACAGTACCATCAGCACCGGTGGGCCTACAGCAGAGTCTCAGGCCGCTGTGGAAAACGGCTGGGTACAAAGCACTCCCGGAAAGTGGCAGTATAAGGAAAATGGAAAGGCTGTCACCGGCTGGAAAAAGGTATCGGATAAGTGGTACTTTATGAATTCCGACGGCAATATGCAGACCGGCTGGGTGAAGGATCAAAACAGCTGGTATTTCTTAGATGACCAGGGGGCAATGCGAAGCGGCTGGATCAAAGATAACGGAAACTGGTACTTCCTGAAGGACAGCGGGGCAATGGCCAAGAACTGGCAGAAGGTCTCCGGAAAATGGTATTGGCTTTCCGAGGACGGCGCAATGCGAACAGGCTGGAGAAATCTCAATAATGTATGGTATTATATGGAGGATTCCGGCGCGATGGTAGCGGATACCACGAGAAACATTAACGGAGTAGACTATCGTTTTGACGCCTCCGGTGCCTGGCTTCCTTAAGAAGACAAATTTTCGGTGAGCAGTTCACAAAGGATAGAATAAAGCTTACGATGAGCGGTCTTCCTAAAGATAATACAATGCCCTACTATCGCCGATGAAGATAAGGGAAAGTAAGGCTTCTCTTAAGGAAATAAGATGCTTGTAGAAAGGGTGTATCATCCGAAAAGGAATTAAGATGCTGAAAGAAAAAGCGTTAAATCCGAAAGAGAATGAAAAATAAGAAAGAGGAGAATACTATGCTAAAGAAAAAAGAAAGCATTTTCAAAACAGCAGGAAAGAAGGCTCTGGTTTTGGGGCTGGCAATATGTGCTCTATGGAGCATTCCTGCATTTGCAGAGGATAAGCCGGTAAGCCGTGTGCAGATCGACATCAGCCCCAGTGAAGATTTGGATCTGGAGTCAGGTAAGACCTATGCCAAGCCGGAGGCTGTGGCTATGGACAGCGGCTACGAGGTTTCCGGATTTTCCATTGACGGAAAGAATCAGGGCTCTCCCAAGAAGCCCTATACCTATACCATTTCCGTGAAGGCGGAGGGGGGAAATGTCTTTGATGACAATACCGTGGTGGAGGTTCGAGGCGCTTATGAAATGGCGGTAACCGAGAAGTCCAAGACAAGCATTAAGCTTAAGGCAAATGCCTATCCCTTCACTATTTTGAAGGAGCCGACAAACTTTACCCAGGACGGAACTTTGATTCGTTGGGGAAAGGTGGATTACGCTTCCGGTTATGATGTGGTTATTTATTACACCACCAAAAACGGAGACGACAAGGTAGCGAAGAAGTCCGTAAACGGTACCAGCATTAACGTGAAGTCCTATTCTGAAAACGGAAAGGAATTTGATCATATCGCCGTAAGAGCAAAGTATGACAAGAAGGACGATTTGGCTCAGTATATTGCGGATTCTCAGTATGTGGAGCCCTCCGGAGATGTGGACGGAGAGTATTCCGATGACGGCTACATTTTCAACCTGATTACCTTGAAAGCAAAGGGCATCAGCAAGGGAAGCTTCAAAGAGTACAGTGCCAAGAAAAAGAAGAAGACTGCGGCAGAGAAGGCTCAGGACAATAAGAAGAGGCCTTCCAATGACTACTATGGAAATACCGAGGACAGCAGTAATGCTTCCGGCGGCCCCTCCGGTGCGGTTTTAGGCTGGAGACAGAACGGAGAAGACTGGTATTTTGAGGAGAACGGTCAGCTTTCCAAGGGCTGGAAGCAGATTAACGACCGGTGGTATTTCTTCGATGAGGATGGAAAAATGCTTACCGGCTGGAGAAAGATTGGTGAGCAGTGGTACTATCTGGATCAAAATGCAGCAAGTGCCGGTGCGATGCTTAGCGGATGGGCATTTTTAAATAATCAGTGGTATTATTTGGAGCCGAAGGCCGAGGGACAGGGAAAGATGCTCAGCGGTTGGCAGGAAATCAACGGACAGTGGTATTATTTCCAGCCGGAGAACGGTGCAATGCTTAGCGGATGGCAGAATATCGGAGATAAGTGGTATTTCCTGAATGTGAATAAGGAAGGTGTTCCTGCAGGGGCTATGCTGAAGGATACCGTGCAGGATGGCTACACTATCAACGCAGAAGGTGTTCGGCAGTAAGCAAAGTGGTTTTGGAAGCATGCTGTTTGAGACAGATAGGGAAAATTCTTGCTTTCTATGGGGAAGGATTTGTAACCTTTGGGAGAGCTAATCTGTCTTTGTAGAAGAGACTATTTTCGATATGTTTGCTGCCCTTATTGCAAAAGAGTATAGCTTGACGGTGGCAGCAAAGGAGAATTCAAGTTTTGCATGACAAAGGAGTTAAAATGAAGAAAAAAGCTTTAGCAGTGGCATTGTTATTAAGTGGAACTTTGGCTTTCCACGGACAGGCTTTTGCGGATGAGTACAGTAACGGTACCATTCAGGGAGAAGCGCTTCCCAACGTGGTTCATGGCGTAAATCAACAGGCTTCCGGAACCCCCAAGGCACCCTGGCAGGATGCTTCCTTAACCCGGGCGGCTAACAACGGTTCTACAGTTAGCAACAGTACTGCAAGTAACGGTACAGCAAGCACTAGCGCTGCTAATGCAGGAAGTTCCTCCGAGAGCAGTACCCAGGGCGTTACTACAAGCAATGCTCCTTTAAATGTGCAAAACGGCAGCTCTACCCCGACTTATACCGACAGTACCATCGGTTTGGGCGGCGCCAGCATTACCATGATTAAGGGAGAGCAAAGCGGACAGCAGATTTCCATTGTAATTGAGAGCAATGACGGCAGCTTAATCGTAGTGGACGGTGGTTTAAAGACCAATGCTCCCTACCTTGCGAAATACATTAAGGACAGGGGGGGAAAGGTAGCAGTTTGGCTCCTTACCCATCCTCATGAAGACCATGTAGGTGCCCTTGCGGTAATCCTTGAGCAGCAGAAGAAGGAAGGTCATCCGGATTATTACAACATTGACCCGGGACAGATTTACTACGGCTTTGCGCCATTGGCCTTCTATGAGCAGTATGAGCCGGCTCACCGTATCCCCATGATGAAGGAAATAATGGAAGACCTGGCCCAGTACGACAGTGCAAAGCGCCATGAAAGCTCCCCTGCAGGAACCAGCTTCACCTATGGCAATGTGGCAGTAGAGATTTTGAACACCCCTTATTCCATTCCTATCGACTCAGGAAACAACAGCTCTGTTTGCTATATGATTACCATTAACGGAAAGAAGCTTTTGATTACCGGAGACCTTCCCTATGAAGCGGCAGGAAAGTTGATGGAAGAAAGAGGTGCCGATAAGCTTAAGGCGGATATCGTGCAGATGGCTCATCACGGACAGCACGGCGGATCCTTTGCCTTCTATAGTGCGGTACATCCCAGATATGCTTTATGGCCCAGCTCTCAGGAACTTTGGAACAAACGTAAGGATGCCTTCACTGAAGACCAGGAAAGCTATACCGTGGCTTTGACCAAATTCTGGATGAATAAGCTGGGTGTGGAGAAGAACTTCGTTATGGCGGATGGAAACTGGGTACTGAAGTAAGGCGGAAAAGCCCTGTGCCATAAAGAAAAAGTGCTGTATCCTACAGAAATAGTTTTGTATCGTTGAAGAGAAAAAGCCTCGTATCCTTAGAGAAGACTTGCTTTTTTACCCAAGAATCTTTATACTTAAGAGAAAGTTTTTGGGGAAAGGATAAAAATATGGAACAGTGGAATGTAGAAGCTTTCAGAGATAGAGCTAAGAAGTTTACAGAAGATGCAAGAGCATTAAGCAATGATTTTCAATATGCCATTGGCTTAAGAGAGAAGCAGAAAGAAGGAGAAGATATGAAGAAAAAGATTTGTACCGTACTGGCCATCATCGGTGGAATCATCGCTTTTTGCGGATTGGCTTACGGCGTATATCGTTTGCTTGCTCCGGATTATCTGGAGGATTACGAAGACTACGATGATTTAGAGGATGAAGATTATCTGGAAGAGGAATAATCTTATTGCATAGTGCTTTGAGCGAAAGAAAAAGAGGCAGTAGCCTCTTTTTTTTATACAGAGCTCGGTGGTGATTGAAGATTTTGACATTCGATTTATTTCAAGTGCAATAGTTAAAGTGTGGACTTTTTTACGTTTAAACGTTGGAAAGACATCGTAAATGAATGACAAAAGAAACATAAAATAAACAAGTGCACCAAAAATGGTGCAAACAATAGCGTTTTATGCTATACTAAGAAAAAATAAGGAGGTCTTATGATAGGAGAAAATATTCGAAAGCTTAGACATACACAGGGACTTACCCAACCTGAGTTTGCGGAAAGAATTGGTGTTTCTCGCAATAGCTTAAGTCGATATGAAAATGGAAGTAGTCCTATTTCAACGGATATTATTGATCGGATTTGCCAAGCGTTTCAAGTTTCTTATAGAGAAATAGTAGGAGAAGAAAAGATGATTAACCCACTGGAAGAATACCAACTAAGCTCCAAAATAGATTTATTTAAAGAGCGGGCAGCATCTATTCTGGCCAGACTATACCATTTTCAAGATAAACATGCCATAGCATTTGATGATGAGCAAAATCCATGGGTTTTACTGGGAGATGATTTGTCTATGATTTTACAAGATAAAATCTATACTATTCAGAGCATCGAAGAGCTAGAACGATATCAGGGATATTTGGATGGCATTGAAAGAATGTTGGATTTGGCGGAACAACAGAAAGGCCGAAGGAAGATTAAAACTGTTACAGTAACGAAATGGTAATACAGGAGAAGAGTAGAGGAATTTTCCTTTAAAAAAGGGTCAAAAGAAAGAGGTCAGGAGAAATGGAAAAAGAAAATTCAAATAGCAAAATAGGGGAGGCTGTGCAGCAGCAGGAAAAGCACTGGTGCCAAAATCAGGATCGTTGCGGCGGCTGCTTTTATCAGGAAATCCCCTATGAAGAGGAGGTAGCGAAAAAGGAGCAGGAGATTCGAGACTTATTTGATCCGGTGATTCAGGGAAACTATCTTTTTGAGGGCATCATTTCTTCTCCAAAGAAAGAAGCCTACCGTAATAAGATGGAATTTTCCTTTGGGGATCAGGAAAAGGATGGCCCTCTTTGCTTGGGCTTGCACCAAAAAAGAAGCTTTTTCAACATTTTAAATACGGACGACTGCCGACTGCCCCACCCGGATATGGGAGAGATTTTACTGGCTACAAGACTGTATTTTCAAGAGCAGGGACTTGACTATTATCACAAAAAGCGGCATGAGGGATACCTTCGGCATCTCTTAATCAGAAGGGCGGAGAAGACGGGAGAAATCTTGCTTTCGTTGGTACATAGTACCCAGCTTCCGGTAGAAGAGGAAGAAAAGATTTTAAGCGGCTGGAGAGATAGGCTTCTTTCCTTGGAAAAGGATGGGAAGCTGGAAGGAAGCTATGCGGGCATTTTGCATACGAAAAATGACAGCCTGGCGGATGCAGTCATTAACGACGGAACAGAGGCGCTCTACGGAAAAGACTATTTTTACGAGGAGCTACTTGGTTTAAACTTTAAAATCACACCATTTTCCTTCTTCCAAACCAATACTCTGGGTGCAGAAAAGCTCTATGCGAAGGTGCAGGAGTACTCCAGCTTTTCCGAAAATGCAGAGGAGAAGCCTGTGATTTACGACCTTTATTCCGGAACCGGCACCATTACCCAGCTGATGAGTAAGGTGGCAAAGCAGGCAATCGGGGTGGAAATCGTGGAAGAGGCAGTGGAAGCCGCCAAGGAAAATGCAAAGGAAAATCAGGTGGAGAACTGTATCTTCTATGCCGGAGATGTGCTGAAGGTGCTGGAGGCAGGGCAGGGGGAAACAGAGCTTTCCTATCCGGACTTTATTATTGTGGATCCTCCAAGAGACGGAATGCATAAGAAGGCCTTGGAAAAAATCATTTCCTACGGGGTGAAGCGACTGGTCTATGTGGCTTGTAAGCCAAAGAGCCTGGCAAGAGACTTGGAAGCTTTACAAAATGACGGATATAAGGTACAAAAGTTATGTGCTGTAGATATGTTTCCCAGAACCAATAATTGCGAGGTGGTGGCGTTGTTGGAGAAAGAGGAATCGTAGTTTGTATATATAGTAGTAAGGAGGTAGAGGGTGTTAAAAAGAATTTTAAATATTTCATTGGCTTATGTTGGAGTTGTTATCGGTGCGGGATTATCCTCCGGTCAGGACTTGATGCAATACTTTGTCAGTTTTGGTAAGTGGGGGATTATAGGAACCATTGTTCTTGGTATCATAAGTGTAGTTTTTGGTAAAATTATCATTACGCTAGGCAGTTATTTCCGATCTAATGATCACTCTGAAGTTCTTTCACAAATAGCCGGACCGATTACGAATAAAATCCTTGATATAGCTTTAATCGTTTCTTGCTTTGTAGTCGGTTTTGTTATGATTGCCGGAGCCGGTTCAAACCTTAATCAGCAGTTCGGTCTCCCATTTTGGGCAGGAGGATTGTTGTGTGCTGCACTAATAATCATTGTCAGCTTTCTTGATTTCGAAAAAATTACTGGTGTACTTGGAATATTTACACCCATAGTTTTTATCATGATTATAATTATTGCAGTCCACACTTTTACAAATCGGAGCTTTGATTTCGATGAATTAGAAGCAATTTCAGCCACAATCCCTAGTCCAATGCCAAATGTATGGATTTCTTTACTAAATTATTTTGCACTTGCGGTAATGACGGCAGTCCCCATGGCTTTTGTACTAGGCGGATCCATTATGAGGATTGGTGTGGCAGAGAAAAGCGGTATTTTGGGCGGTCTTGGTGTTAGCATTATTATTACTGTTGTAACTTGTGTCTTATATGCAAATGTTAAACTAGCTTCTACAGTTGATATGCCCATGTTAGCAATCGCTGAACAGATTCACCCCATTTTTTCGCTAATATATGCTCTTGTCATCTATGGGCTAATTTTTAATACAGCTTTCAGCTTATTCTATGCATTGGCAAAACGCTTCTCTTCAGACAATCCTAAGCGTTTCTATCCCATTTTGATTGGTACTGTAGTAATAGGATATGCGTTATCCTTTATGGGCTTTAAAGAATTAGTGTCTATTATGTATCCAATTTTGGGATATATTGGCTTTGTGATGCTTGCGATATTAACTATTGCATGGATAAAAGAAAAATCAAATATAAAAGGCGAGAAATTTTTAAGACGTAAAATGATACGATTGATTACTAAGAAATATGATGATAATCAAGATTATACAATTAAAGATAAAGAAAAATTTCATCAGCTGGGCGAAGATTCAATTGTTGATACGCAGAGTATTAAGAGTGATATTAAGGATCTTATTAAAGAGGAATTTAACGATGATACAAGATAAATGATGGAGGGTTTTGTGCGTTGAGTATGGTTTTTTCATACTCTCTAAAAATGCAGCAATACGCAAAAATTTTATGAGTATAATTGATTTGATCCACGAATAGAGTACAATTAACTCGTTATAAAAATGCGTATTGCCGCAATAATTTTACAAATATAAAGGCACGAGATGATTATTGAACGTAAGATTTACATAGAAGATTTCTTATTAGATCCGGAATCGTTAGAAAAATAAGAAAATAAAAGATGAGTAATAAATTGTATCCTCAATCAAGCAACGAGCTTGAAACTTTGTGTTCCCATACTAGCGACAATGAACAGGAGTTTCACGATTCACCCGAAGAGTATTTCATGCGGGGCTAGCTTCCGATAATCGGGCTTGTCACGCTGCTCTTGTTTCACTGAGATCATATGATTCAGGATAATACTACCGGGGCGTATCCCGGAGAGAAGGGGAGGAAACACATGTTAAAGTATTTGATTATCGGCGCGGGCGGGGTCGGCGGCACACTCGGCGCCTATCTGCTTCGCGCGGGACTTTCGGTGAGTTTTCTGGCACACGGCAAGACCTTGGAGGCACTTAAAAAGAAGGGACTCGCGCTGGTAAAGGACAGCGGTGAGGAGACTTTTTCGCCGGTCGCTGTGTTTGATGAGACAAGTTACAGCGAGACGCCGGATGTCATTTTCCTCGCGCTGAAGTCCTATTCGATTGACAGCGTCCTGCCGTTTCTAGAGCGCGTCGCCACGGAGCACACGGTCATCATCCCGCTCTGCAATGTCTTCGGGA